>Ga0049080_10000460_pt1 | contig 13813 bp, 5 predicted proteins | sample GreLakmeER15MSRF_FD_66716 | JGI IMG/M metagenome (GOLD analysis project Ga0049080, IMG submission 66716) | Freshwater lentic microbial communities from great Laurentian Lakes, MI, USA - Great Lakes metaG ER15MSRF | ecosystem: Environmental > Aquatic > Freshwater > Lake | place: Great Lakes... | reverse complement strand
TGACACAAATTTTTAACTTTTTCATCGGAGTCGTTGGCAAGTATGTAAGTTTCATCAGGCTCTGATCTCCAATGGTTTGAATCCGCCAATTTCACTTTGTCCCAATCCTGCATGTCGGCATTGCACACTGGTATCAACATAAATTTTGAATCCATGATTTCTGGCATGTTTGCAGAAAGTAAAGTCTTCACTTGTTTTTTCAAGATGAGGAAGATCAGTTCTATCGCAGCGCCACTCAAACCATTGACAACGATTACTTAGAGGTGGTAATTGTTTGATAACATCACGATGTATGAGAAGACATCCTGCTCCTACATAATCGACTTCCAGAAGGTCAGGAGCATTAAATTCTTGAATCCATTGAGGACCATTTTCTGAATCTCTCAACATTACAGGGGCAAGTGGTTCGTATCTTCTGTAGTAAAGACCGCTTACGATTGGCTTCTTATGTGACATGAGTTTTAGGATTGCATCAGGAGGAGGAATCACATCATCGTCAAGGAAGAATAGCCATTCCCAGCCTAGTTCGAGTAGTTTTAGGCATCCTGTATTGCGAGCATGGTCATATGGCATTCCTTGGAGTGCTGTGACTGCACCGGGAATTTGAAGGTTTCTGAGTCCGAAAGCCCATGCAACTGGTGCATATTCTCTCGTTAAAATGCAACACAGGACACGATTCTGGTTGATAAGTTCCCATGATCCCGGCATAATTGATTCTCATTTATTTTGACAATGGTGTCGTTAACATTATAATGTAATAGATTTATTTTTTCAAATGAGGCTTAAAAATGAACGAAATTCAGTTGATGGATGAGCGTGTTGATAATGTCATGAAGCTTGTTAAAGAAATGGAATCTGCTTTTCTTGAAATTCAAATGCCTAGAACAGAATTTGTTCTAAATAAGTTTGTGGTTGGTCAACACGATCATGATACTCTTGCATATTCTCAGTGCGTTTTGGAAATGCAAATCAAATATGATAATTTAAGGAGAGCAAAACTAGGTCGTCGTAGGATTGAAATTCAAATAAAAGAACTCGAAGACAAGGGAACCGAAATTGATCAAATTGATGCCGATTTGAAAAGGATCGATCTTGAGGAGCAGGACAGAGCGGTATTAGGCGCTTTAAGAGAATTCGAGGCTCTTTATAAGATTTGGCAAAGATTTCCCAAAAAGTACACACGAGAAGAAATTGACGCAGCACAACCAGACTATTGGCAACTTCGTTTGGAACGACAAGCGCAGCAAGATCTTCAGGCAACTGGCAGGGTTGGCGTTGGCAACAGTGAAGCACTCAGGCAAATCAATCTTGCAGCAACCCCAAAGCTGGACCACATCAGGGAAGTTGAAAAGAAGTATTTAGAGGTCGGCGATGTCAAGATTTTGATTGTTGTTCCAACTCGTGAAAAGGCAGAGAGATTGCCTGTTTTGGAAAATCTAGCAATTCCATCAGGAGTCCAAGTTAAGTTCCTGAATGTATTTGGAAGGACAACCGCAGATGCATATAACGAAGCGATTCAAACTGCGCTGAATGATGGTTGCGATATGCTTCTAACTGTTGAGGATGATACTTTCCCGCCTCCTGATGGATTCCAAAGGCTTTTGGCTCGTTACCGTGAAATTGGTGATCCTAAAGCTGTTTTGGGTGGTTATTATGTGAAGAAAGTTCCATACCCAGAAGGTGTTCACATTCAGGTTATTGCTGGCAAGCGTCAGGCATTGACTTTGAATAAGAATGATGTTGGTGTGCATGAAGTCTACACTATTGCTCAAGGTTTCACTCTTTTCCCTATTGAATGTTTTCTTCAGACAGAATATCCTTGGACAGTGACAACTGCTCATCTCACGCAGGATAGTTTTTTGTCTCAGAAGTTGCGTGAGAAGGGATTTAAGTTGTTGGTTGATGCGAGTGTTCGTTGTCGTCATGTTGATTTTGCTACTGGCAATTCATACGAATGAGGCGATTATGTTTAGAATTTTAGTTCTTGTTTTATTGTTTTTGTCATTGAGTTTTGTTCGTGCGGAGGAAGCCTCATCATATGATGAGGCTGTTAAGATTGCGAAGAAAGATAAAAAGAAAATTTTCCTTTATTTCGGTGCATCTTGGTGTGCGCCATGTCAAGCCATGAAGAAAATGTTTAAGGAAAAAGAGATAAAGGAAAAGCTTGATAAGTTTGTTGTATTGATTGTTGATGTGGATGATAATCCGACTTTGAAGAAAAAGTATAAGGTTAAGAGTATTCCAGATTATCGCATTTTGAATTCAGATCTGGAAGTGGAAAAGAAATTTGTTGGTGGACAGACGAGATATAAGTTTTCAAAGTGGTTGGATGATTGATGATTAAGTGTGAGTTAGCATTTCCTTCGACGATATATGTTTGTGATTTGAATGATCGTGATTACAGGCAGAATTTAATTGATTATACGAGATACCGACAGGCTTCTGATCCTGTCGGTGTTGATAAGACTAATATGGGTGGTGGTTGGCAGAGCCAAGACAATTTTCTTGATAATCGTGTATGTTCTGAGTTAAAGCGTGATTTATCTGGTTTTGTTCAAAATATTCGTGAATCTTTGACTATTGTTGAAGAAATAAAAATTTACAATTCTTGGGTTAATGTTAATCCTTCTGGCGCATATAATGCCAGTCATACACATCCACGAAACATATTTTCTGGTTGTTATTATTTACAGGCACCTGAAAATTCTGGAAATATTATTTTCCATTCGCCTTTGATTGCGAAGGGAATGCTTGATGCTACTTATAAGGATTTTAGCATAGTTACTGCGAATAATTTAATTTATCCTGCAATAGCGGGAAGATGTTATATATTTCCTTCTTGGCTTGTGCATAGTGTTCAGATGAATAGATCTTCTGAAGACAGAATCAGCATGAGTTTCAATATATTTTTTGATAAGTTTTAGATTAGGCAGGATGATTATAAGGCAATATGCCTTGAAATCCCGATCTTACAATTCTTGGGCTTGGCATAACAAATAGTCCTCCGCTCATAGCGATGCCTATTTGTTGTTGCATATTTCCTGATATGAATGGTGCGCCAGAGGATGCTCCATTCATTCCGCTTTGATTAACGATATTTCCGCCCGATCCGACATATAGTGGTTGTCCTTGGAACCCAGAAATTCCATTATATAGTCCAGAGTTTGTGGCAAATGATCCGATTCTTCCGACATATCCGTAATAATACACTCTTCCTATTGATCCTGATGCAACAGTTCCGCTTGTTACGCCAATTGCCGGAAGTCTGAGTCCGCTTGCTCTTTGTGCTCTTGATATTCTGCTTCCAGAAGTAATGCATACTGCTTTGATACCTGAACATAGTTCCTGAAAAACAAAATAATCAAACATTGGTTGATTTGTATTTATTTCTGCTGTTTCTGCAAGATTGTATGGGAATGCTGCATTCTGTCCACTTGCTGTTGTAAGACCAATTGTTCCAGATGAAAGCTTGCTGCTTGTAAGGTATGCGGCAGAAATACGGGCTGTGGGTGATGTGTTTTGAGATTGCCCTCCGTCAACTCCAGTTAAAGTACTTCTTGCTTGACTTAGATTTGCTGTTGTTTGAGCAGAAATTGTATCTGTGGAATATGTTAATTTGTCTGCTGTTGTTACTCTTGCGCTTAGTGTAAATCCACCAGCAAAATATCCTTTTATTGATCCTTCTGAAACACCAGCTAAACCATATCTTGCTTGACTTAAGTTGGCTGTTGTTTGAGCAGCGGTTGTGTCGGTAGAAAATGTTAATTTTTCCGCTGTATTAACAACAGCGCCAGTAGTAAGTCCGCCAGTAAAATAACCTTTTGTTCCTTCTCCTGAACATCCTGCCAAACCAAATCTTGCTTGGCTTAAATTAGCACTTGCTTGAGCAATTGTCGTATCTGTTGAATATGTTAATTTATCCGCTGTTGCAACTCTTGCACCAGTATCTCCACCAGCAAAATAACCTTTTGTAACTCCTTCAGAACATCCTGCTAAACCGTTTCTTGCCTGACTTAAATTTGCAGTTGTTTGAGCAGCGGTTGCATCTGTTGCGTATGTTAATTTTTCTGCTGTATTTAAGTTGTTTGCACCACCATTGCTAGTTCCGCCAGCAAAATAACCTTTTATTCCGTCTCCTGAAGCTCCAGCCAAATCTTCTCTTGCTTGACTTAAATTTGCGGTAGTTTGAGCAACGGTTGTATCATTAGAATATGTTATTTTATCTGTTGTCACAAAACTAACATTACTACCAGTACTTCCACCAGCAAAATATCCTTTTGTTGAACCTTCAGAAATTCCAGCCGAACTATGTCTTGCTTGACTTAAATTTGCCGACGATTGATAGGCGTTGGAATCAGTAGCATATGTTAATTTATCCGCTATTGCAATACCAACATTATCTCCTATTTCTCCACCAGCAAAATATCCTGCTTTTGTGGTTGAACCATCTAAAGTCCAATATAGATGATACTGGTCTATTTGTCCGCTGGCAATATTTGTGTATGTTGTAGTGTCTCCGAAGAATTCTGGGAATCTTATTACACCGCTTCCAATATTTCCTGAAAGTATTGTTTCATTAGCAAAATGAACTCTGTCAACTTGTCCAGAGGCAATATTTCCGCTTCTCACTCCTGCGTTTGAGAAGTTATTTGTTGTGGCATCGCTGAATACAACACCAGAAACTATATTTCCACTTACAACTGAACCAGAAGCCATATTTGTAAATCTAATTTCATTGGCTTCTGTTGTTGTTAGTTTGCCAGATATGACTAGGTAAGGTATAATTAAATAATTTTGTGCGCCATCAATTCCTGCTAAACTATTTCTTGCTTGGCTCAAATTAGCGGTTGTTTGTGCAGCAGTTGTATCAGTAGAAAATAATAGCTTATCCGTTGTTGTGACAGGACCGTTACCGCCAGCAAAATAACCTTCAGTTGATCCTTCTGAAATTCCTGCTAATTCTCTTCTTGCTTGACTTAAATTTGCAGTAGTTTGAGCGGCAGTTGTATCTGTTGTGTATGTTAATTTATATGCATTAAATGTTATGGCAAATGTACCACCACCAGCAAAATAACCTTTAGTTCCTTCACCAGAACATCCAGAAATATAGGCTGTTGCCGTGCTAAGATCCGCTGTTGTTTGAGCAGCAGTTGTATCATTTGAAAATGTTAATTTGTCTGCCGTTACTAAAACGGTGCTACTCTGTCCACCAGCAAAATATCCTTTTGTTATTCCTTCTGAAATTCCAGCAAGATAATATCTTGCTTGACTTAAGTTTGCACTTGCTTGTGCGGTAGTTGCACCTGTTGAATATGTTAATTTATCTGCTGTATTCAAGCTGTTTACTTGATCAGTAGTTCCACCAGCAAAATATCCTTTTGTTCTCTCTCCTGAACACCCAGCCAATCCTTGTCTTGCTTGACTTAAATTTGAGGTAGTTTGAGCCGCAGTTGTATCGGTAGAAAATGTTATTTTATCTGTTGTTACAACATGTCCAGAAAACGAGGTTGTTGCTCCACCAGCAAAATAACCATTAGTTGTATAATCAGAAATTCCCGCCAATTCAATTCTTGATTGACTTAGATTGGCAGATGTTTGAGCGGCAGTTGTGTCTGTTGAATATAATATTTTGTCTGTTGTGGAAACATTTGCTCCTGTAGATCCACCTGCAAAATAACCTTGACTAATTAAAGTGGTTGTTGTTGATATTGATCCACTAACAATTGAGTTGTTATCGAACATGAAAGCGGTAATACCGCCAGACACATAAAATGCAGTAGGAATTGGCCAAACTCCATTTGCAAGGTTTTGACCTGTTACAGACTGGAGTGCAAAGTTTCCTGAAGCTAATGCAACATCTGCAAAGTTATAAGCAACAGTTGCATTCGCACCAACCATATTGAAAATAACTGTTCCGCTAGGGACTGCACCACTTGTTACTGATGCATTACCAAAATGTATATTTCCAATTGCACCACTTGCAATATTACCGCTTAAAATTGAATTGTTTGAAAAGTTAAATGTATAAGCAGTTCCAGAGCTTATAATACCGCTTACTATGGAGTTGTTATAAACAGATATAACAGAACCGCTTCCAAGAAGAACTGTGTTTATTTGGCCAGAAGATATTGTATCATTGGTTATTTGACCGCTATTTATTTGTGACCCACCAATTGCTCCACTTGTTATTGAACCACTATGAACAGAAAATTCAGATAAATTTCCACTTATGACACATCCAGAACTTATTGGTTGTTGGAAAATAGCATTGCTTGATATGTTGCCGCTGAAAATTGCATTGTTTCCAAATGCTCCCAATCCGCCTAATACTCCACTGCTGATTGCTCCACTGTAAATAGATTGATCTTGAAAAGCAGGATAAACAATTCTTCCTGAAGCGATAGATCCGCTAACAACTGAATTATTGGCAAAATACCCACTTGTAACAGTACCAGAAATTGGCAAAAGTCCACCACTAGTGAAATGAAATCTTCCTATTTCGTTGCTAGAAATATTTCCACTGAATATTGCTGCATTGCCAATATTTCCACTTCTTACTTGTCCAGAAAAAAGTACAATTTCTTGAGAAACCAAATGGAAATTATTTATTTGACCAGAAGCTATGCTACCGCTGACTACTGAACTGCTGTCAAAGCTTCCACTCGTTGCCATGCCAGAAACGAAATAAGAACCGCTTGAAAAGTGAAATTGTCCGATTTGTCCTGATGCGATGTTTCCACTGAATATTGCTGCATTAGCAAGGTTTCCGCTTCTTACTTGTCCAGAATAAAGTAAAATACCTTCGATAGAAATTTGGAATCTTCCAATGTTTCCAGAAGCTATACTACCGCTTACTACTGAATTATCGTCGAAGCTTCCACTCATGGCTAAACCAGAAATGAAATAAGCACCGCTTGCAAAATGAAATTGTCCTATTTCGCTTGAAGAAATATTACCACTAAATATTGAGTTATTTCCAAAACTTCCACTTTGCGTTAGTCCAGAAACTAAATAAGCGCCACTTGTAAAATGAAATTGTCCAACTTGTCCAGAAGCGATACTTCCACTTCTTGTAGAATTATCTCCGAAACTTCCGCTTTGAGCAAACCCAGAAAATAAATAAGCACCACTTGCAAAATGAAATCTTCCTATTCGTCCAGATGCTATGCTTCCGCTTACTACTGAGTTATTTCCAAAACTTCCGCTTTTTGTTAATCCAGAAACTAAATAAGCACCACTTGTGAAGTTGAATTGTCCAACTTGTCCAGATGCTATGTTTCCACTTACGACTGAATTGTCTCCAAAATTTCCACTCATGGCTAAACCAGAAATGAAATAAGCACCGCTTGCAAAATGAAATTGTCCTACTTGTCCAGATGCTATATTGCCGCTAAATATTGAGCTATTTCCAAAATCACCACTTGTTGCTAATCCAGAAATTAAATAAGAACCGCTTGAGAAATGAAATTGTCCAACTTGTCCAGATGCAATATTACCGCTGAAAACATTAGAATAAAACGATGTTGTCCCATCAACTCCAGCCAAACCAATCCTTGCTTGACTCAGATTTGCAGTAGTTTGAGCAACAGTTGTGTCTGTTGAATATGTCAATTTATCTGCTGTAGCAACACCACCACCTGCACTTCCACCAGCAAAATAACCTTTTGTCGATCCTTCTGAAATACCAGCTAATGATTGTCTTTCTTGGCTTAAATTAGCTGTTGTTTGTGCGGCAGTTATGTCTGTTGAATATGTTAATTTGTCTGCTCTTGCTGTGTTGGAACCAGTACTACCACCAGCAAAGTAACCTTTTGTGCCTTCTCCAGAACATCCTGCTAATATAAATCTTGCTTGACTAAGATTTGCGCTTGCTTGTGCAGCAGTTGTGTCTGTTGAATATGTTAATTTGTATGCTGTGACAACAACACCACCTGCGTTTCCACCAGCAAAATAACCTTTTGTTCCTTCCCCTGAACATCCAGCAAGATAAGATGTTGCTTGACTAAGATTTGCACTTGCTTGAGCAACGGTTGTGTCTGTTGAATATGTAATTTTATCTGCTGTTGCCTGCGCTGTTGGAGTTCCGCCACCAACAAAATAACCTTTTGTAGATCCTTCAGAAACACCAGATAAACCATCCCTTGCTTGACTTAAATTAGCTGTCGTTTGAGCAGCAGTTGTGTCTGTTGAATATGTTAATTTATCTGCTGTTGTGACCTTGGTATCAGTATCTCCACCAGCAAAATAACCTTTGGTTCTTTCTCCAGAAACTCCTGCCAAATCTCTTCTTGCTTGACTGATATTTGCAGTAGTTTGCGCCGCAGTTGTGTCTGTAGGATATGTCAATTTATCTGCTGTTGCAACATAAATACCATTAAATCCACCAGCAAAATAACCTGCACCGAATTGGGTTAAAGAAACACCTATTATTCCGCTTGTTATTTGACCAGATGTAGGAAGAAGCGTTCCGCTTTGAAAATGTATTTTTCCTATTTGACCAGATGCTATATTTCCACTTGTTACTGAATTATTCCCAAATTTACCACTTGTTACTAATCCAGAAATTAAATAAGAACCGCTTGAGAAATGAAATTGCCCAATTTGTCCAGATGCAATATTACCGCTGAAAATAGAGGAACCGCCCATCATTCCACTTGTTATTTGACCAGATGTTGGAAGAAGTGATCCACTTTGAAAATGTATTTTTCCTATTTGACCAGATGTTATATTTCCAGATAAAACTGCATTATTGGCAATATTTCCGCTTTGAACTTGACCCGACGAAAGAATAATATTTTCAATAGAAATTTGATACTGTCCAATTTGACCAGATGCAATATTGCCGCTTGTTATGGAGTTGTTTCCTAATTCTCCACTTGTAACCAAACCAGAAATTAAATAAGCGCCGCTCGCAAAATGAAATTGTCCTATTTGACCAGATGCTATATTACCACTGAATATCGATGCTACATCGGCAAGGTTGCCGCTTTGCACCTGTCCAGAATAAAGTAAAATACCTTCAATGGAAATTTGATATTGTCCAATCTGGCCAGATGCAATATTACCACTTCTTACCGCATTATCACCTAATTCTCCACTTGTAACCAAACCAGAAACTAAATAAGCACCGCTCGCAAAATGAAATTGTCCAATTTGACCAGATGCTATATTGCCAGAATTTATAGAATTGTTGCCAAAAACTTTAGTTAATTCTTGTCCAACTCCAGCCAATATATCCCTTGCTTGGCTTAAATTTGCACTTGTCTGAGCAATAGTTGCATCGGTTGAATATGTTAATTTATCTGCTGTTGAAACTAATGATGGACCAAATCCACCTGCAAAATAACCTTTATTTAATCCTTCTGAAATTCCAGCTAATCCTGTCCTTGCTTGACTTAAATTTGCTGTTGTTTGAGCAGCAGTTGTGTCTGTTGAATATGTAGTTTTATCTGCTGTTGCAAAACTTCCGCCAGCAAAATAACCTTTTATTCCGTCTCCTGAAATTCCCGACAAATCTCTTCTTGCTTGACTTAAATTTGCAGTAGTTTGTGCGGTAGTTGTATCGTTTGAATATGTTAATTTTTCTGCTGTTGCCAAATAAGTAGATTCATTTGTAGCACCGCCAGCAAAATAACCTTTTGTTGATCCTTGTGAAATTCCTGCCAAACTTCCCCTTGCTTGACTGAGATTTGCTGTTGTTTGCGATATACTTGTATCAGTTGAGTATGTTAATTTATCTGCTGTTGAAACACCATTGGCTGCTCCCAAAGCTGTGGTTCCGCCAGCAAAATAACCTTTTGTTAGATAATGAGAAATTCCCGTTAAAATCCATCTTGATTGACTAAGATTTGCAGTTGTTTGCGATATACTTGTATCAGTTGAATATGTTAATTTTTCTGCTGTTGATACAATAACACCACCAGCCACAATTCTACCGCCAGCAAAATAACCTTTTGTTGATCCTTCTGAAACTCCAGCCAAACCTCCTTTTGCGGTAATTAGATTAGCAGATGCTTGGGCAGCAGTTGTGTCTGTTACATATGTTAATTTATCTGTCGTTGCGACATAACTATTTGTATTTCCACCAGCAAAATAACCTTTATCTCCTCCTCTGGTTGTTCCAATATTTATTCCAGCATTGAAATCATTTATTTGAAATCTTCCAATTTGACCAGATGCAATATTTCCACTGAATATTGCGTTATCTCCAACACTTCCACTTGTTACTAATCCAGAAATTAAATAAGCACCACTTGAAAAATGAAAGTTGTTTATTTGACCTGATGCAATATTGCCGCTTGTTATTGAATTATTGCCAAAAGCAAGCGTGTATTCTTGTCCAATTCCAACTACTTTGAATCTAGCTTGACTTAAATTAGCTGTTGTTTGAGCAGAAGTTGTGTCATTTGAATATGTTGTTTTATCTGCTGTTGCAACACGATTAGAAGAATTTGTATCGCCTCCTGCAAAATAACCTTTTGAAGATCCTTCTGAAACTCCAGCTAGATCACATCTTGCTTGGCTCAAGTTTGCACTTGTTTGAGCAGCGGTTGTGTCAGTCGAAAAAATTATTTTGTCAGCGGTTGTCCTAATTCCGCTTGAAATTCCACCCGCAAAATACCCTCTATCTTGTCCCGCTATTGCACTTAATGATGTTCTTTTTACACTTAATTTTGCTGTTGTTTGAGTGGCAATTGTATCTGTTGAAAATGTTATTTTTTCAGCGGTATCAACAATACCTCCTCCAGCAACACTTGAAGTTTGTCCACCAACAAAATATCCTTTGCTAGAACCATCGCTCATTCCTGCAAGATTTCCTCTTGCTTGCGTCAAATCTGTACTTGTTTGAGCAACAGTTAAATCTGTTGAATATGTTATTTTATCTGTTGTTGAAACATAAGTTGGTGTAAAGGTGCCTGTATCACCTCCAGCAAAATAACCTTTTGTTCTTTCTCCAGAACAACCAAATAAACTTCTTCTGGCTTGTGTTAAATTCGCACTTGTTTGAGCTGAAGTTGTATCACTAGAATATGTTGTCACATCTGTTGTAGAAGATGGACTTGAACTATATCCTCCAGCAAAATAACCTTTGATTGTACCTTCTGAAACTGAAGCCAAACCATGTCTAGCTTCACTTAAATTTGCCGATGTTTTAGCGGCAGTTGTATCATTTGAATAATTTATTTTATCTGCCGTTGAAACAGAATTAGCTCCAGTTAATCCACCAGCAAAGTATCCTTGGTTTCCGCCTCTGGATGTAACCAGATTGATCCCAAGACTAAAGCTGGTAATATTACTTATTTGACCAGAAGCAATATTGCCACTTACAACTGAATTATTACTAAGATTTCCACTTGTAACAAATCCAGAAATTAAATAAGCACCACTCGCAAAATGAAATTTTCCAACTTGTCCTGATGCTATATTTCCACTGAAAACAACATTATCACCTATGTTTCCACTTCTGACTTGCCCAGATTTAAGAACAATGGCATCAGCAGATAAATTATATTGTCCTATTTGACCTGATGCGATATTTCCACTTGTTACTGCATTGTTTCCAATATAACCAGAAGTTATTGTTCCACTCTCTAATGTAATGCCGCCACCACCAACCCCACTGGCCAAAGAAAATTGACCAATTGATCCACTGGAAATATTGCCACTAAGTATAACACCATCACTAATTGATCCACTTGTTATATTGCCAGAAGATCCTGTTGAACGCCAAAAAACACCATTATAAATCCAAGCATTAAAGCTGAATTCATAACGCTGTCCTGAAGTTGGTGATGAAGGAAAAGTAATTGGCATAAATTAAACTCGATTAAACATCATAAGGTAAGTTATTTGCAAATCCACTTCTACTGACGCACAAGTTTGGCATCACAAACATTCCGCCACTAACATATACGCCTATCGACTGCTGCATGTCACCAGAAAGACCCGGTGCTGATAAAACACCGCCAATAGTAAATCCACTTCTGTTAACAACAATTCCACCAGAACCAACATAAAGTAAGTTGCCTTCAAATCCACTTGCAATCATGCCAGAAGCAGCACTAAATATTCTTCCGTAAGAAACAACAGAACATGCAGTTCCGCTTAAAGCTCCACTCATAGTGACACCTATTGCTGGCAATCTCAGACCACTACCGCATTGAGCCAGTAGAATTACACCACCTGATCCCATGCAAACAGCCTTAATCCCAGAGATAAATTCACCAGCGTTGAATGCTGTTGTCATAATTCGATAAGCATTCAAAGAAGTCGCATTCGGCGTTAAGTGAATAGTATCAATTTGACCTGAACCAATGTTTGCTCCAATAATAGAGGAACTCGCAAGATGGAATGTACCGATCTGCCCACTTCCAATTTGACCACTCGCCAAGGCTCCTGAACTTAGGTGAATCGACCCTATAATTCCACTTGCAATTACACCGCTTATAAAAGTTCCTGATGAAATATGAAACCCACCAACTTGACCACTGGCAATATTTCCACTTCTAACAGAGTTGTTGGCAAGATGAAATTGTCCAATTTGACCTGATGCTATTGCACCGCTTGTTACAGAACCTGATCCCAAGTTTGTATTGAAGATAACGCCTGATGCAATGTTATTATTGAATATTTGACCTGAGGCAATGTTAAAATTAAATACAGCGCCGTCTCCAACCATACCTGATGTAATATTCCCTGATCTTATATTAGGACTAAGAATGACAGTTGCCGCCAAGTGACCGCTACCGATTTGACCACTGGCAATGTTACCGCTAAGGATAGAGCCTGAACTGATTTTACCGCTTGATATTGCTCCAGAGGATATGTGAAATTGTCCAATTTGACCTGATGCTATGGCTCCACTTCTCACCGCACCGCTTGCCACATGAGGAACGCCAATTTGACCGCTGGCTATGTTTCCGCTTCGTATTCCAGCGTTGGCGACATGAAATCCATCTATTTGTCCCGAAGCAATGCTTCCACTTACTACCGCTCCAAGTCCTAATTTACCACTTAATACCGCACCTGATAATATGTGAAAATTCAAAATTGCATTTGCAGCAATGTTAAAACTGTTTACGGCACCAGAGTTGATGTGTAATGTTCCTACTTGACCGCTAGCAATGTTTCCACTTACGACTGCTGCGTTTCCAATTTTACCAGAACTGACTGCTCCTGATGATATGTGACCACCAACGATTTGACCGCTACCTATATGTCCACTTAATATAGCACCTGAAGATATATGAAATGGTCCAATTTGTCCGCTTGCTATGTTTCCACTTAGTACTGCTCCACTTCCAAAATGAAATTGACCAATTTGACCAGAGGCGATTGAACCACTTACTATTGATGCGTTGCCAATCATTCCGCTAGTTATCTGTCCAGACAAAGGAAGTGTGGTTCCACTCAATAAATGATTTATTCCTATTTGGCCAGATGCAATGCTTCCACTTACAACTGCTGCGTTTCCTATCATACCACTTTGAACTTGACCTGAAACAAGAACAACTGCCCCGCTTGCTAAGTGAAAATTGCTAACTTGACCAGATGCAATATTACCGCTTGTTACTGCTGCGTTTCCAATATTACCGCTTCTTATCGTTCCTGAAAAAAGAACGATTGCTCCGCTTGAAATATGGAAGTTGCTTATTTGACCAGATGCAATGCTTCCGCTTACAACTGCTGCGTTTCCTATCATGCCACTTTGAACTTGACCTGAAACAAGAACAATCGCTCCGCTCGACAAGTGGAAGTTGCTAACCTGACCAGATGCAATGTTACCGCTTGTTACTGCTGCGTTTCCAATATT
>Ga0049080_10000451_pt1 | contig 13911 bp, 13 predicted proteins | sample GreLakmeER15MSRF_FD_66716 | JGI IMG/M metagenome (GOLD analysis project Ga0049080, IMG submission 66716) | Freshwater lentic microbial communities from great Laurentian Lakes, MI, USA - Great Lakes metaG ER15MSRF | ecosystem: Environmental > Aquatic > Freshwater > Lake | place: Great Lakes... | reverse complement strand
TTATTAATGTTGGAGGAAAACTATTAAATGCACTTGTAACCTTTATTGATTGGGGATATAAAGCATATGATGCCACTCGTGGGTTTATGAAAAATTTGTTTGGTGAAAATCAAGCAAAACAATTTGACAAATTTGCTGGACTTTTAAATCAATTCTTAAATTTAGCAATCATTGTTGGAATGGCTACTGCTGCTGGTGGTGGGTTTGGTAAACCAGGAAAAGGACCTAAAGGTAAACCAAAAGTAACTCAAGGTAGAGGAGGTCAAAAACCAACAGGAAGACCAAGAATTACTGGCGGCACTGGTCCAAAGTGGTGGGAAAATATAACCTCAAAATTAAAAGGTGGTCCGTTTGCTAAACTGGCAGGTCCTCTTTCAAAATTTGCTGGTGCTGCAATACCTTTTGCTGGTGCTGCTATTGGTGCTCTGGATGCAAAAGCGAGGTTCTCAAGAGGTGAACAACTTGGTGGGTGGATGGCAAGCATTTCATCTGCACTTGATGCCTTTGCGGGATCTGTTGCTGCTGCTGGATTAATAGCTGGTGCTACAGGTATTGGCATACCAGTTTTTGCAGTTTTGGAAGCAATTGCTGGAGTATCTACTGCAATATCAATTGGTATTGATGCTGTTTTATTAGTCAGTGATATTATAAAAGCATTTGGTGGACCATCAGTTCCTGGAATGGCTGGTGGAGGAAGAGCACCTGTATCTCGTGGAGGAAGAGCACAAGGAGGTCCAAGGAGAACGATAGGTTCTGAAAAAGGAAAATATAAACGATCAATACCACAAAAACCAGGAAAAGTAGAAATAACTTCACCTGGAGCAGACATTGGTGGAAAGGATAAGTTATTTGGAATATTTCCAAACCCACTTGCAGCTGCACAAAAAGTTGTAGATGCAATAAATCCGTTTAAAACTGTTAAAGATGCTGGCGAAGAACTTGGAAAGACTGATTATTTTGGTCCTATTTTAGCAATCTCTGCAAAAATAACTGCGGGACAAAAACCATCTCAACAAGATTATCAAAATGTTGGGCGTGGTCTTAACCTATTAATTACAAAAGGAATACAAGACAAACAATTAAAGGGTGGTATTGTTGCTGCTTTTGCTGAAGGTGGTCTTGTAGATCCAGATGTTTTATCTGCTGCTGAAACAGGTGGAGATATTACCAACTGGGTCGCAAAAACATTCCAAGGTGAAATAGAAAGTAATGCTGAAAGAACTTTGAGAATGATACGTGAGAATGCAGAAAAGAAAAAATATGAAGAAGGTACTAAAGAAGGTGAAGGTGAAAATGTTGGTGGTACAGCAGGACAATTTTCTCCAACAGGTCTTCAGGGTGATATTTACAAATATCTTCTCTCAAAAGGAATGAGTGATAATCATGCACTTGGTATTATGGCAAATATTCACAGGGAAAGTGGATTTAGACCAGGTGTTTCAGAATCTGGTGGACCTGGAGTTGGTTTATTTCAGTACTCTAGTGGTGGTAGAAAGTCCGCATTTTTAAAAGCAGTTCCTGATTATGCAACAAACTGGAAGGGGCAAATTGACTTTGCAATAAAAGAAGATGTTGCTCCTCAGTATTTTAAACAAAATTTTTCATCTGCACAAGATGCTGCTGATTGGTGGATGAGAAAATGGGAAAGACCTGCAGAATACATTCAAAATGATAAAGGTCCAAAGATTCACGCACAGTATCTTGCTGGATTACAAAAATATAAAACACAAAAAGGGTATGAAATACCAACAAGTGGTTCCATGCAATTGGGATCTGGATATGGTTCTGCTGGAAGTAAAATTGCAGGAGAACTTGGAAGATTTATGAAGAAAAACGGAGTTGTGACTGGAAGCATTCATAGACATCCAGAGCATCCTCCTTATAGTTTAACCTCAGGGCACAGTAGAGGTTCACTTCACTATCAAGGAAGAGCAATTGATTTGGGTGGATACGCAAATGAACAGGGTCCAATCCTTGCAGCAGTTGCAGAATTTAATAGACTTAAGGGAGTAAAACCTGTCCAACTTTTACACGCTGGAAATGAACCATCTGGGCACAGTGATCATGTTCATGTTGCGTATGAAAAAGGTGGAGAAACTTTAGGATATCCCCACTTTGCTATGCTTGGCGAAAAAGGAACTGAAATTGTCATTGATGCTGATAGTGCTGGTCCTGCAAAAAATATGTTGCTTGCTATCAATCAAGCAAAGGACTATCGTGGTGTCATGCAGGCGATACAGCAATATGCTCCTTATGATGCACTTGCACCACAAACAATTGTTGTTTCTGCATTACCTACGCAAGAATCAATGGAAGATTATGGCGATGCTGATGGTAATTTTGTAAGTATGTCTTCTTCGGGAGAAACTTCAAACCCAATGGATATTTTGTACAAGGGTGGTTAAATATAAGAAGGAGACATAAAATATGGCACAGGCAAACGTATCAAGGAACGCTAGATCTTCCTTTATAACTAAGGCAGAAATTAAATCAAATAAAGATCCAAGCAAAGTTGTAAGTTTGCTAGGCGGAACTCAAGCACCTGGACCAAGACTTGCCAGGTTAATGTATTATGAGAGTATTCTCCAAGATACAGTAAAAGCAGAAGTAATTTTTGATGATACTGGTGGTGCTATTGATAATAAATCAACGATTGAGGGACTTCCTTTAGTTGGGACTGAGGAAGTTAATTTGGCATTTACCGATAATAATGATAATACAATAAAAACAAAACTATATGTCAATAAAGTGACACCAGCTTATGAGGATACTAGAAAATCTAGAGTTATGATTAGTTTAGTTTCTGAAGAATTTTTAAAAAATGAACAAGTCAGACTAAATGTTCGTTTTGATGGAAAAATATCTGATCATGTTAAGAGAATCTTGACAGATAAGAAGTTTTTAAGTACAAAAAAGAAATTAGATATTGAGGAAACGAGCAATAATTATAATTTTATTGGCAATAATCGTAAACCATATTATGCACTAAATTGGTTATCAAAAGCATCGGTTCCAGGAAAAGATGGAAAAAAGGGTGATAGCGCAGGATTCTTTTTCTTTGAAACTTCTGATGGATTTAAATTTAAATCAATTGATGGATTGTTTGCACAAGAGAAAAAAAAGTCATTAATATATAATGAATCCACGGATAAAGATGGAAAAGTTCCTGCAGGATATGATGGTAAAGTTTTGGAACAACAATCAGATAATGCCGTAAATGCTCAAGAAAAGTTTCAAATGGGTGCTTATGGAACTCGTTTAGTTTGTTTTGATCCATTTAATTGTTATTATGAAGTGATTAAACAAACAGCGGATGAATCTAAGAAAGGAACGAATCTTGCCGCTAAAGATCTTCCAAAATTTAATGATAAATTTAAAAGTGATTTTACTCGCACAACTTACATGTTGATTGATAGAGGAACTCTTCCTTCTGGGAGCACTCAACAACAAATTGACAAATCAACCGAACAAAATTTTGAGGCACAAAAAGTTTTAAATCAGGCAATTCGTCGTTATAATCAAATGTTTGCTGGAATGCAGACAATTACTATTGCTGGAGACTTTAGTTTACATGCTGGAGATGTCATCTTTTTAGATACTCCTGGTCTTAGACCAGAAAAATCTAATGAAGTAAACAAAGAGTATGGAGGTCTATATATTATAGCTGATTTATGTCACTATATTTCTCAAACTCAAACGTTTACTAAATTAAACTTGGTTAGAGATTCTTTTGGAAGAAAAGGTAATCACACAAGTAAGACTCCATTATGACAACAAAAAGCATTCAACAACATATTAATGATGATAGAGATAAATTGGATGATTCAACCTTATCTCCGCAAATGCGTCGTCATGTTGAGGATGAATTAGATCATCTTGAAAAATATCAAGCAAATCATCCTGATGATGATCATGATCCAACGGCATTTGAGATGTACTGTGATGAACATCCAGATGCATCAGAGTGTAGGATTTACGAGGATTGATCTAAATGGAAGGTGGTGCTCTTTTTAATCCAGGATTTTTGGGTGGTAATTTTTTATGGTGGGTTGGTCAAATAGCGGATGATAAAGAATGGAGAGATAACGTCAATCAAGAAAAAATTAAAAGTACAAAAGATATCAAAGGTTGGGGATATCGATATAAAGTCAGAATCATTGGATTACATGATCAAGAGGAGCAAACATTAAAATCCGATCAATTACCTTGGGCACAGGTTATGTATCCCATCACCGCTGGCGGTGGTCAAGCAGGATCTTGGCAAACTCCAGCAATTCGTCAAGGAAATTTTGTTTTTGGATTTTTCATGGATGGGCAGGATCAACAAGTTCCTGTGATTATGGGACTTTTGGGGGCAAATGCTCAGATTGATCAAGAAAGTGCTACTGGATCAGAAGGAGGACAAAATTTTACATCTCAAAGTGGTTTGGGTGGAAAAGATCCCGATCCAAATTTACAACTTATTTCAGATCAAAATTTAAAAACAGAACAACCAAAACCTGGTGTTTCTCCTGCAATCAATAGTCCAACATCACCAAATTTAGAAAATGCTGCAGATAAGAAAAAAACAAAAGTTTTAGAAAAGAAACATGCTCTTGCATCTCCTGATCCACAAAAACAATCCCCAATGAAAGGGATCAAAACAGTTCTCGAAAATCTAACTGCAAAATTGCAAGAATATCAAGCAGCACTACAAACATACGCTGGTGCCGTGAGTGGTTTATCGGGTGGTGCATCAGCAATTGCTAATGCAATTCAAGGTGCTGCTTGTGAAATTGCTAAATTTCTAATGACGATTATTCAATCGATCAGAGACTTTATTACTGATTTATTTTCCAAGATCATGGAGCCAGTCTTTAAAATTGCTCCACCAACAACTACGATTGAATTTTTAGATAAAGTTATTAAAGCACTGGAACTTATTTCCTGTATCTTTAATAAAATCGGACTAAATTTATGCGATGATGCAAAAAAATCAATCAATGATGCCATTGCAAGAAGAGGTGGTGATCCTCTTCCCCCACTTCCACCAGCAGGTTATTATCAACCAGACCCAATTTGTTCTGTAGAGGAAATTGTTGGAGATATTGTTGGAAAATATGTTAATGAAATTGTTCAGGGTGTAAACGCAGGAATAGTTCCTATTTTCGATGGAGTTAATAATGTATTAAATGAGTATGGACTTGGAACGACTAATTCACCACCGTACTCAACTTCATCTAGCGGAATTAGTGCTCCAAATATTCCTGGATTAAATTATACAAATACTTCTTTTGACGTTGCAAACACAGGATTAGGTGCTGCTACTTCAGCAGTAAATACTATTGGTGGGATATCCCAAGGTAATATTGGTGCTCTTGGTGGTCTTGGTGGAATAGGAGGTTTGGGTGGTGCTGGTGGTCTTGGCAATTTAAGCGGAGGTCTTGGAAGCTTAGGTGATCTTGGTGGAATTGGAGGTGGATTTGATATGGCATCTGCTCTTAACTTTGTTAGTGCGATTATGAAAATGTTTGGTTGTGATCCAGAACCAGTATTTTCTCCAAATGATACTCATACAATGAAATCTGGTGGAAGTGGACAACCATCTAAAGATGAACCAAGTCCAGGCAATGTTGCTGTAACTACAACCAAAGGACAAATAAAATATGAAGCAAGTTTAGCATCAGCAACGGGTGGAGGAACACTTACTGGAGCAGGGACAGGAGCAGAAGTGACATATACCTTACCATCGGACATAGGATAGGAGGAATATAATGGCAATTAATCCTAATTCAGTTCTTAGAGTTGGATATATTAGTAAAACTGAGGGATATATTAGCGACCTTACAATTTCTCAGGCAAATATACACGAAAGATTAAATCCGGGAACTACTTTTATTTTTAGAAATGGAGACGGGCAATTAAAATATTTAAATATTGATCAAGTAAATCAATTAGCAATACAAGATACTTTACGATCTAATCCTTGTAATACTGGGACATTACCTTGCACTGCACCTTTGATTAATTTTTTTGGTGGACAAGGAATAGGAGCAGAGGGAAATCCAGTCATCGATAAAAATGGAGTAATTCTTGCAGTTGATTTGGTAAGTGGTGGATTTGGATATCAAACTCCACCATTGGTTCAAGTTATTGATCCATGCAAAAATGGAGCAGGAGCAGTTTTAGAAACAGAAATTAAAAATGGACAAGTTGTTCGTGTCATTGTAAAGGATGGTGGATTTGGATATTTACAACCTCCTGCAAATGCCCCACAATATCCTGCTCTTTTGCAACTTAAAGATGTAATTGTTGCAAATCCTGGAATTAATTATAATTGCGGAGTTGATGAAGTTACAGTTTGTGTTGAGAGGGATGGAACAACATTTAAAGAACCTAATGGAAGCGTATTAACATATCAATGTGATCCATTTGGAAGAATTAGACAAGTACAAGTTCTTTTTGGTGGTACTTTTTCGGAACATATAAGAATATGCATTCACAGTAAAACCGGAGTGAATGTAGATTTGATTCCTGTGTTTGAAGTTATTCGTGATCCATTATTTGTAGATAAAGAAAAAAATCTTAGAAACTTAGTTCAAGTTTATGATTTAGTTGGTCTTAGCGTTCAGGGATATATTGATGGAAAACCATATTATGGTAAAGTCTATTTTGATAATGGTCAAAAATTTGCTGGAGTTCCTGGGACTGGAAAGGAAATTCCTGTTTATCCTACAAGAACTGAAAGCATTCAAAAATCTAACTTAATTTGAGTATAAGCAATAAATACTAAAAAACTTATTTTTATTCATGACACAAAAGAAAAATTATTGGGGACAAGTTATTCAGACTCTGAATGGTGCATTATCTTTTGGTGTCTTGTCAGAAGATAAAACATGCACCTCTGCAGTTGAGATCAAAGGAAAAGATGGAAGACACTTTATAGATTTGACAGAGAACGGTGAAAGAAAAGGTTGGACAACAATTAATGCCCCCGGTGCAATTCAGATTAATGCAGGAGAGGATTTAAAGCAAGAACAGGATGGAATCTTTTTTAATTCTGAAAATGGTGATATAATTATTAGAGCTAGAAATGGAAAGATTAGAATTGAAGGTCTTGATATTGAAATCACCGCAACAGGATCTGGCAAACAAGGTTTTATTACCACTTTAGCAAATAATAGTTTTAAATTAGATGCAAATAATATTACATTAAATGCAAAAGAAGCATTAAAATTATTGGCAACCGGTGTTTTAAGTTTGGTTGGGAAATTGGGAATGGAAATGAGTGCTCCAAGTTGTAATGGTGCATCTGCTGCAGCTGGTTCCAAAAAACCACCCGGTACTTTAGGAAGATCTTAATCAAAGGAGAATTATGGCTTTTCAATTTGACGAAACACACGTCTATAAAGGACAACATATGGTTTGCAAGGAGGGAAAAATCCCCGTTGCACTTGGCGTAGGTCCTCTAAGAACAGATGGATCAATGTATTGTGAAGGACCACATCAAAACGGAAATATTAGTGACTTTGCAACCGCAGAGGGTGTAACGATGCTTGGGCAAGCATCAGATAATATTAAAGGTAAAATTCCATTTTATGCATTGGTTGTTAAAACTTATGCACGAATTAGAGATTTTCTCAAAGTTGATACACTTTTAACGGTTAAATTAATCAAAGCAAAAATAATTTATACCGAAGTTTTAATGGCAAGATCTAAAAACTTTCTCATTGATCATCCAACAAAAGAAGGAATGAAACTGGTTCATTCTTGTTTGGAAGGACCAGAAAATGCAGTATATTTTAGAGGTAGAGTAAGAAATAAAAATCAAATCTATCTTCCAGAATATTGGACAAAACTTGTTGATCCAACCACAATTACTGTGAGCTTAACTCCCGTAGGGTCTCATCAAAATGTAATTGTAAAGCGAATCAATGATAATGTAATTCATTTGCAATCGAATGGTGGTATGCCAATTGATTGTTATTTTCATGTGTTTGGAACTCGCATAGACATATCAAGATTAGTAACGGAGGTTGATGCTTAATGTCATTCAGATTTATTAACTATGGAACCTTCACAGGTCCGAATAGTTTTAATGGAGATTATGATTACGACACTGTTTCTCAAGAAGGATTTTGGTATACAGATTTGCCAGAAGACACATCATTTAAATTAACAGATCTCGCAATGGTTTTGTTTAATAATGATGCAAATTATGTTGGATTTTATTGCAATGGAACTGCAACTCAGTTAATGACACTTGCTCACAGTCAAGGTGAAATTCCAACGTTTAGAATACAATCCAGAAATACCATTGTAAGTGGACAAGTGATTGTAAACGATAAAATCATATGCAATGGTCCGATCTTTGCGAATGCTGCAATGACACTCACGGGTGTTGGTGATGTTGCATCAAATATCAACTTGGCAAAAGCATTGCCTGCAAAACCATTTGATATTCCACACCCATCTAAAGAAGGACAACGATTACGTCATGTATCACTAGAAGGACCAGAAATTGGTGTTTACTATCGCGGGAAACTACAAGATACGAATGCAATTATACTCCCAGATTACTGGGAAAATTTGATTGATCAAGAGTCAATTACAGTTAATCTTACTCCAGTTGGATCTTATCAAGAATTATTTGTTGAAAAAATTGAGTGGGGTAAAAATATTATTGTTAAAAATCGTGAAGGTGGTCCAATTTCTTGCCATTATACTGTTTATGCAGAAAGAAAAGATATGGAAAAACTCATTGTGGAATATGAAGGAACATCACCAAAAGATTATCCTGGTCAAGATTGGTTAAATTTAAGGAGTGAGTCATAATGGGATTTGCAAGTACAACACTTACTGTTAGTGAAATTTTAACAAACTCAAATACAGTTGGCGGTGCAGCAATTGTTGGTCCACTAATTGAATCTATTGGGATTGCAAGTGAGACTGTTGCTAAATGGAAAATACCATGCACTTCAATTGATAATGCCGCATTGACGTTATTTAATAAAGTTAAACAAAGACAGTTGGATATTGCAACTGTTGGTGGAAATACTGGTCTTGGATCGGATTGTTATATCAAAAGTATTGCACTTGGCGCAGTGGCCATGACCACACTTTATGGTGATTTAGTAAGTGGTGTGGCAACTGCTTATGGTTCAACTTTTGGTATTAATAATGGAGATGCAACTACTGTTACCTACGGTACAATCAAATATGATACTTTGGAAGCATATCGTTATCCAAAACTAGAAATTTTAGATGCTTCTGGAGACAATCCACTGGAAGGAGAAGGTTATGTTTCCATTACGTCCTCAAATGTGGGAATTGGAAAATCTACAACCTACACAAGAGGGGGTGGATCTTCTGCTGGAATTGTATTTGCGTTCGCATCTCCAGGATGTGCTGAGTATACTGGTATTGCAAACAGTATTTCATCTCTTAAAACACAATATAATAGTGAATATGTTGGACTGGCAACACATGTTAATAATGCAAATTTACTAAAGGGGTATAAACATTCAGCACAATTAGAATGGTGGTCCTTGAATAAATCAAGCAGCAGTTTGAGCGTTGGTATTACATCAAACAATTCTGCTTCTTCCATCATTTCCTCATACCCTTGACATGCCCCTGACCCCATGCTATGATAAATGGGTAATCAACAAACGAACTTATGAAAGACGAGTATCTGTCTCGGTGTGTGGTTGACCCTCTTAAAAAAACCGTGTATCTTTATTCCAGTGAGGGGTCAGAAAAACAAGTGTCCTGCGAGACCGTTGAGCAATTCATGAATGTGCTAGAATTTGTTCGTAATACAGTTGATGAGGACACTCTTTCATACGCAAATCCTGTCATTTGATTTAAGGTAACTCAGACTTTCTGAGTTTTTATGCCCGTGTAGTCCAGCGGAAGAGACAGAGGACTTAAAATCCTCCCAGGGTCGGTTCGAATCCGACCACGGGTATTAGAGGTTATAAACAACCTCTAAATAAACAAAAGCAAGTTCACTCTATGAAATGTCGCATAGATACTGCTTATTGTTGGTACAATAACAAAACTCAAATCGTGTTAATGTACTTCATTAATCACATTCCTTTTACTTTTGACGAATTACCTCATACGGCACTTCATACAGCAGAAGTGGTGCAATCGGCAAATTATGAACGGTCTTATGAACCCGAAGATTTGTATCGTTCCTCATTTTACTTAATTGATGAACTTTGCCATCCGATGCTTTTTGAGGTAGAATTAGAAAATCCAGAGTTATTGCCAACAGATTAATTGCCTCTAAAGCATTGTGGTGATGCACCGCTCTTGTAAAGCGGAGACGACAGTTCAATTCTGTCTAGGGGCTCTGAGTTCTATAAAACTCCAAATGTCATTAATTTCACAAAAAGACCGAGAAATGGTCATTGAAGCATTAGAATATTATATCCAAAAACTTAAAGAAGATAACTGCACAGAAGCATCAATTTATGCGTATAATACACTTCTTCGCTGGATAGAACTGGAGTACTTTAAGAATGAAAATTAATCTGTGGTATTGTAAAGATATGAATCAATGGCGTTGGACTCTGGTAGATGATTCTCGCCCAATTCTAAAGCAAGAATCAGGACAAAGACCAGATTTGCGTGATGCTATGAATGACGTAGCAAATACGGTAGAATACATGATGAATGGCAAAGTCTGATTTTTATATTGATAAAGTAACAAAGAAACAAGCAGAAGAACTTTTACTGCAATATCATTATCTAAAAGACATTTCTAAGTCTTTTAAGTCAGGTTATAATTATGGTTTGTTTAAACATAATGATTTCTGTCCGCTGAATATTGGCGGTCTTCAGGGAGTCTGTATTTTCACTGGACTCCCTGTTCCTGAAATTGCAAAAGGCGCATTTGGATTAGAACGGAATGAACAACAAGGACTCTTTGAACTCTCAAGACTTTGCATCGGACCTAGTACGCAGTCATGCGAATATAACATCACTTCTTGGTTTGTGTCACGAGCGATTAGAAAACTTCGCAAAGATACTGAAGTTAAAGCAATCATTTCTTATGCTGATTCAGATTACCATTCTGGTACAATTTATCGTGCTTGTAACTTTAAATATGCAGGTCTCACGGATCCTAAAAAAGACTTCTACTATGCAAATGGAACTAAACACTCTCGTGGAAAAGTCAAAGGTTCTGAAGGAGAATGGAAAGAACGTTCCCGCAAACACAGATATGTGATGATGTTTGATAAAAACTTAGAGCTCTTGTGGAAAGAAGAAAAGTGTGCTAATATATAAGCGCGATACTAATTCGCAGTGACCCAAAAAGTGTGACTTCAGAACCACCTTATGGTGGTTTTGTTGTATGATAAATAATCCATAACGGAAACTATAAGCACTAATAAAATGGGTCTCTCCAGATTAGATAATTTTATTAAGAACGTTCGCGGCAATATACTCTACGTAAGTCCTAATGATTTAGACTCAACAGATAGTATTGAGAACAGAGGAAATTCATTAACTCGCCCATTTAAAACTCTACAGAGAGCATTAATTGAGGCATCAAGATTTTCATATCAAAGAGGATTAAACAACGATAGGTTTGATCAAACAACCATCATGTTATATCCAGGTGATCATGTGGTTGATAATAGACCAGGTTGGATTCCTGATGGAGAAAATAATTTTAGATTGAGAAATGGAACACAATCTGGAGATTATGGTGCTTGGGATTCCACTACAACTTTTGATTTAACAAATGCAAATAATGCTCTTTATAAGTTAAACAGTGTCCATGGTGGTGTTATCATTCCAAGAGGAACATCAATTGTTGGTGTTGATTTAAGAAAAACTAGAATCAGACCATTATATGTTCCACGTCCTACAGATGATACAATTGAATCAACTGCTATTTTTAGAGTTACAGGAGGTTGTTATTTCTGGCAATTTACCATATTAGATGCTGATCCTCAGAAATTCTGCTATGGAAATTACAGCGAAAGTAGTACATTTTCTCCAAATTATTCTCACCATAAGCTAACTTGTTTTGAGTATGTTGATGGTGTAAATGGCGTATCTATTAGTGATTCCTATAATACATACTCTTCGTCAAGAACTGATCTTGACATGTATTATGAAAAAGTTGGTCTTGTATATGGAACTGCAAGTGGTCGTGAAATACAACCAGATTATCCATCCACTGGATTAGATATTCAAGCAAAAGTTGATGAATACAGAATTGTAGGATCTAAGGGAGAGTCTGTTGGAATATCCAGTATTAAATCTGGAAATGGACTAGTTTCTTCTTCCATCATTACTGTCACAACAACATCAACTGTTAACGGACTTGCTGTAGACACTCCGATCAAAATACAAGGAGTTACATCAGATGGTTATGATGGGCAATATGTAGTTAAAGAGCAACTTAGCGACACTCAATTTACCTATGATGTTAAAACCCCACCATTAGATCCATTACCATCTTCTATTGGATCTTTTGTATCAATCAATACTGATTCTGTTACTTCAGCCTCTCCGTATATTTTTAACGTATCAATGCGTTCCACCTATGGAATGTGTGGATTACTTGCTGATGGTGATAAATCTACAGGATTTAAGTCTATGATTGTTGCCCAATTTACAGGAATTGGACTTCAGAAAGATGCGAATGCATTTGTAAAATTTAATTCTTTGTCAGGATCATATGAAGATAGTAGTATTCCTGGAAATGAAAATTTGAATACAGATTCAAGAGCAGTATATAAACCATCGTATTCTAATTATCACATCAAATGTGTTAATGATGCTTATGTGCAATGTGTTTCAGTATTTGCAATTGGATTCTCAGATCATTTTGTAACCGATACTGGTGGAGAAATCTCAATATCCAACTCAAACTCCAACTTTGGTCAAAGAGCTTTAACTTCAATTGGTTATAAAAGAAACGCTTTTCCGCAAAATGATTTAGGTTATATCACCCACATTATTCCACCCAAAGAACTTCCAAATAATCAAATATCAGTTGATTTTGGAAAAATAGATTACAAAACAACAGTTGGAGTCGCAACAACAAGTGAAAGATTATATTTCGATGGTGAAAAAAACTTTGATAATCCACCAAGCACAATAAATTTTGGATATAGATTTGGGGCAAGAGAAAATGATAAATTATATGTTTTAGTTCCCACTCAAAACGGAACTCAAGAATATTTCTCACGTATTGTAATGCCAAATTCTCAGACAAGTTCTGAGAAAATATTTAAAGTTAATAAAAGTGTTACTGGAGTAAACAGTATTACCAGTAACACAGTTACTTTCACAGAATCACATACCTTTGAAAATTCTGAATCAATTCGTATTCTAAGTTCAACTGGTCGTCTTCCAGATGGAATTGATGCAAATACAATTTATTACGCAATTACAAGTGCAAACGCAAATAGTGGATTGGTGTCAAATTCCGACATTAAATTAGCGAAAACACCCAAAGATGCTGAAGGTGGATCATCAATCTCAATTAATAATTTTGGTGGAGAACTAAAGGTTGTTAGTAGAATATCGGATAAAAAAGCAGGTGAAATTGGGCATCCAATCCAATATGACAATTCATTAAAACAATGGTACGTTAAAGTAGCAACTGCAAGCACAGAAAATCAAATTTATAATCAAGTTGTAGTTGGGCTTGGAACAACTTCTCTTGGAGATACTAGCTCAAGAGTATATCTAAAGAGAAAAGTAGATAATAGAATTGCAAAAGATACTTCATATAGAGTAAGATATGTAATTCCAGCATTAAGTGGAGGATCTGTTGCGAGAGAACCATTGGATGGTTATATCTTACAGGAGTCTAATACTTCAATTGGATCCACAACTGTTGAGATTGAATCATATTTTGGATCTGGAACCATCAATAATGTTAATCAGCAAAGAAATTTC
>Ga0049080_10000449_pt1 | contig 13913 bp, 10 predicted proteins | sample GreLakmeER15MSRF_FD_66716 | JGI IMG/M metagenome (GOLD analysis project Ga0049080, IMG submission 66716) | Freshwater lentic microbial communities from great Laurentian Lakes, MI, USA - Great Lakes metaG ER15MSRF | ecosystem: Environmental > Aquatic > Freshwater > Lake | place: Great Lakes... | reverse complement strand
CCTATCCCACTGGCGAAGCATATCCCTGCTGTCATGCTGAAATGAAACCTGGTGTGGTGGGCAATTGTAGAACAAATACACTTGAAGAAATATGGCAGGATGCACCCATGCAGAAGCTACGTGCAGATATGTTGAGCGAAACACCTCATGCTGCCTGCACACGCTGTTATGAACAGGAAGAATCAGGATTTTTCAGTGGTCGTAAATCAGCAAACAAGCATCACGGGCATCACATAAAGAAATTAGATGCTAACCCATTTGAAATGACCTATTGGGATATTCGTTTTAGTAATCTATGCAATTTAAAATGTCGTAGCTGTGGGCATATATTCAGTTCGCAATGGTATCAAGATCAAGTGAAACTGGCGGGTCCAGACTGGAAATCACGCAACTCAGTGCTAAACTATGCTGGCCGCACAGAAACAGACATGTGGGGACAGTTAATTCCGCACCTGGATCATGTGGAACAAATATACTTTGCCGGAGGTGAACCCCTGCTGATGGAAGAACACTACCGCATTTTAGACGAGCTGGTCAAACGCAAACGCTTTGACGTGCGATTGATCTACAACACAAACTTCACGCACACTGATCTAAAAGGTAAATCTGTATTTGAATACTGGAAACAATTTCGAAGTGTCGCAGTGGGTGCAAGCCTAGACGATTCAGGCATGCGTGGTGAATATATTAGAAAAGGTACAGACTGGGCTGTGGTAGAGCAGAACAGACGTGATATGTTGCGTGTGTGCCCAGAAGTGGATTTCTACATTTCGCCTACCTTGAGCATAATGAATGCCTGGCACCTGCCGTATTTCCATCGTGACTGGGTGGAAAAGGGCTTGATCCGCGCACAGGATTTAAATGTAAATATCCTACAAGATCCTGCACACTATAGAATAGACATTGCCACAGCTGAATACAAACAAACACTCACAGCACTGTATCACAGTCATATCCATTGGCTTGGCAATCAGGACCCTTTAAATCGTGCCACGCAAGGGTTTGAATCAGCTATTACGTTTATGACAGCCACAGACAACACACAGCTAATAGATACATTTTGGCGCAAAACACATGAGCTTGATTCTATTAGAAATGAAAATATCCTGGATATAATTCCAGAATTGGCGGCACTTAAATGAATATACCACACGATCAATTTTGCGTATTGCCCTGGGTGAGCCTTGAAGCTTCTCCCATTGGCACAGTACGTCCGTGCTGTCTAGCAGACGACGAACTGACGGATGATGCAGGCAAAAAGTTTTCACTGTTGAACGCTAATTTTGCTGATATACAAAACTCACAAGCAATGACACGCCTGCGTGAACAGTTTCTAGCAGGTGCAAAGCCACAAACCTGCCGCAAGTGCTGGATGGAAGAACGTGCTGGCCGCACTTCAAAACGCATGCACACACTAGACAGAATGAAGCACATGGGTATATCAGGGGAATGGACTACTGATGCCAAACCGTTAATGTTCCTGGATTTGAAACTGGGCAACATCTGCAATTTAAAATGCCGTATATGCGGATCATGGTCCAGCAGTCAATTTGCCACAGAAGAGCTTGCTGACATGCATCCAGATGACGATAAGAAAAAGACATTTCCCTATCAAATGCTACGTGCTGGCGCCTGGCCCAGGGAAAATCAATCATTTTGGGAAGAAATTGATCAATGTTTAAATGACATACGTTACATTGAATTTACCGGTGGTGAACCATTCATGATTGATCAACATTTTGATATGTTGCAGGGCATTGTGGATCGTGGTATTGCACATCAAGTTGAAATACACTACAACACAAATGGCACACAATGGCCCACACGCGGCCCAGAAATTTGGCGACATTTTAAAACAGTAGAAGTAGCATTCTCAATTGACGATGTGGGTGCAAGATTTGAATATCAACGCACCAATGCAGACTGGGCTGTGGTGCTAGACACGATCACAAGTTTTCAATATCTACGAGATCAGTTGCCTAACTTACGGCTACAATGCTGTTCAACCGTAAACATATTCAACGTGCGTTACATTGATCAACTGGCACACTGGATAGCACTGCAACGCTTTGACTTTGTGTACTGGAACATGATGCATGACGCATGGTACTTCTCAATTGCTTCGTTGCCATATGAGGCCAAGGCGCAGATTGCAGAACACTTACGTTCTGCACCTGTGCCGTCACAGTATCGTGGGGAATTTGATAGAATTATTGACTTTATGAATTGTGGTGCAAGCACTGACGGAAAAGAAATCTGTCGGCAAATAGACATGTTAGATCAGCGTAGATCACAAAGCATAACTACTGTTGCCCCAGAATTGGCACAATATTTAGGATATTAACTAGTATGAGTTTCTTTTGTTCTTTTCCGTTTAAACACATACAAATTGGTCAGACTGGGGATGTTATGCCCTGTTGTGCCTGGCAGAGCAATAAGAAAGAAACATTAGATACATATTTTACTAGTGATCAAATAAAGCAAGTTCAGCAACAGTTAATACTCAATCAAGTTCCAACACAATGCCAACGCTGTCACAATGAGGAAACTCGATCAGGTCACAGTTTCAGAACTTTAAATCAGAGTTTTGAAAATAAAGAGTTGGCAATTCGAAGTCAAATTCAAAACTATCCACACTTTGAAATTGACTCCGTACAAATTCTCACTAGCAATATATGTAATCTCATGTGTTTGCCTTGTATGGGCAGCAGCTATATACGAGACGTAGAATTAAAAAAACTCAATTTAATTAATTACATACCAACGTTATCAGTGTTTGATTCCCGTAAAGATTTATCAAGTTTAAAATCACTGAAACACATTAGTTTTCTTGGCGGCGAACCGTTTGCGGATAAAATAACATTTCAATTGATTGATCAATTGATTGCGTCGGGACAAAGCAAACAACTACGAATTGATCTTAACACCAACTTGACTTTGGTTACCAAAGAAAATTTACTGAAACTTCGTGACAATTTTCAAGAAGTGTTTATTAAAGGCAGCATAGACGGAGTGGGCACAGTTAATGAATACTTGCGTTATCCAAGTGAGTGGAATGCTATTGAACATGCAGTTGATTTAATACTTGAGTTAGAAATTCCATTGGTTGTTACCACCGCACTCAGCAATTTGGCATTGTTAAAATATGATCAATTGATTGCGTGGGCAGCACAAAAAGGCATTAATGACTTGTTCTTAAGTAAGGTTTTAAAACCTAGTGTTCTTGCATTTGACCATTTGCCAAATAAAATAAAAATACAACTTCATGAAAAATTTATAAATTTACGCAATCAAGATTGCCATGGCAATCGAACACAAACAGCATTAGATGCTTGCTTAGATATCTGTTCTAAAACTGATAAAATACACGATATGCTTACATTGATAACATGGTTGGAAAAACATGATCAGTTGCGAGGCACAAATTTTCGAATATTGTGGCCCGAACTAAATGACTATTAATCGACCTGAAACCATGTGTTTGGCACCTTGGGTTCATACCTATCTAAGCCCACAAACAGAACGGCGCATGTGCTGTGCGTCAAGAGAACCTGCACAAAATTTCAAGCAGTATATAGATACTGAATCGGGCACAGGAAAATATATTCCCGTCACACTAGATGAACATTGGAATTCAGAACACATGCGATCAGTGCGCAGACGAATGATGGCCGGAGAAACTTTACCCGAATGCGAAGTATGCAATGATAAACTACTTAATACATCAGTATACAGAGATTATTTCACAAATCTTTTCCAACATAAATTTGATTCAATTGTATCTAACACAACGCCAGAAGGGCGAACTAGTTTACACCCGGTCTCATGGGACTATCGCTTTAGTAATCTATGTAATTTTAAATGTAGAATGTGTGGGGATATGCTATCGAGCTCGTGGGAGACTGAGCAAAAGTCGCATGACATGGTTAACTGGGCAGATCCTAAAAACAATTGGATGCGAGACGGTATACGTGCCCAAATCAAAGACTTTCAAGAAAATCAAATTGAAGCCGAATTTGCTGCCGCCGTGGAACGACATACCGTGGAAGAAGTCTATTGGGTTGGAGGAGAACCGCTGATGTATGAACAGCATTGGCGTTATATGAAAAGAATTGTGGAGTTAGGAGATGGGTCTCGACTATATGCTAGATATAATACTAATCTCAGCCGTGTGCGCTACGGCGGTGTGGATCTATTTGATGATATACTTAAAAACATTCGCGATTGGCAAATATGTGCTTCGTTGGATGGAACTGAGAAGATCGGGGAATATATTCGTACAGGATTGGATTATGAACAGTTCTGTCGTAATTTTGAACACGGACTCAGGTACGCTAACAACCCAAGACAAATGCGCCTTGATTTTACCCTCACACTGCCCGGCATGTTCGAGACTGGCGCAATGGAAAAGTTATCACAAACGTATGGGGTACAACTGTTAGCCAAAGTGATATTCAGCTTCTCGCCTGATATCATTATGAGCCCACTTGCACTGCCTAGACACTTGTTGGATCCTTGGATAGATGAACTAGCAGGCCGCTCCGCAGGCGCCATGCGTGATGTACTGCTACAGTTAAAGAACCGGCCCACCTTTGAGGAACAATGGCCAGACACATATCGAGCAGCTCTTGTGAAAGGCCGGGCTCGTGTGTTAAAATTAGAAAGCATACGCACACAGTCAATCACGATGGCAGAGATATTGAGTCAGAGACCTGCGGTGCTAGAATGGTGGATGAAAATTGCTTGATCATATTGAAATAGACCTACGCGGCGCTGACAGTTTGCTAACACTACACGTAGATGTAGCGGACAATAGCCTAAGTTGCAAGTGGCTGGCTGCATTAAATGATATCATAAGAACTGATTTACATTTGGAAAAGAATTACTGTTGGATGGGATGGACAGAACATGAAAGAAATGCCAAATACCTTTGTGAGCAAATTAACAATAGCATTGGTCATATTAATGGAAGCAACTTGGGTTATTGTATTGATTGTGATGCTTACACTGTAGAAAATACTATAGAATCAAATTTAGGAATCAATCATGAACGCATGAATCAGTTGCATAGATACTTTGAAGATCTACAAGGATGGTCCGGCGGAATCTCAAACTATTACAAACGTGCTGATCCTCCCACACGCTGGCACATACGCCAGTTAAACTTGCTGTGTCACGAACTAGAAAGCCTTGTGTTAAGCATGCGCAAAGCTGTGCAAGCACCTGAATGGCGCAGGCCATCGCAACTGATGTGCTGGTTAAATGCACCACGCTTTGATTTACAAGAAACTGACTACGAGTTGTTTGGCATAGATACCATTAACAGAAAGCTAGGCGGTGTGTATTTGGGTGTAAATAAAGCAGTTGGTAAACAGCACTGGGAAGTGTTCAATGATGAAGGCAGAGATTCGAGAATTAGCGAGCTTGTAACTACAGGACTGCGTGTTCAAACTGAAGCTGCTGGTGACTTTGATATCGAATGGGCTCGTGATCCTGGATCTTTTCCCTGGCAAAAGAAACAGTTGGGAGAGTTCCGTGACTGGTTATTGGCAAATGGGTTTGATCCAGAGGACAAAAATCTTACCATTGGTCACCCAAAGGTGGCACAGGTCGATCTGATGCGATCATTTGGAACAGAAGATTATGAAAAGATCTGGACACAGTTGTCTAATCACCTTGATGTGTATAGCATACGTACCAGTTGGGGCGAAGCTACATACAACTATTGCTGGAGTGATCCAGACTATCGTGAACAGCAAATAAGGAGATTGAGATGACATGGATTAGACAAATTTGGGATAGAATCACCCTAGAGATTCGCTATCGTAAAAAACTAAAAGAGCTGCGCAAAAGAGATCCCTTTATCTACAAATGAATATACTAGGCATATCAGCAGGCTTTCATGATGCAGCCGCTACTGTGATCTCTCCCGACGGCAAGATACTGTTTGCTGGACATTCAGAACGGTATTCAAAAAAGAAAAACGATGAAAATTTTTGCCAAGGACTGTTGGATGATGTACTAGAGTATGGTCCAGAGGTGGTTGCATACTACGAGCGTCCTTGGCTGAAACAACTGCGGCAATGGTATGCAGGCCAAGGCATTGAGTGGAACAAACTTACAACTCGACAAATATTACGTCAACAGTTAGGCGGACAAATTAAATCTGACCGTGTGTACAGCTTCAACCATCACTTGTGTCATGCGGCTGCTGGTTTTCAAACGTCACCTTATCCTATAGCTACAGTGGTTGTGATAGATGCCGTGGGCGAATGGGATACTGTGTCAATCTGGGGAGCAATGTATGATAAGAATTTTAAAGCAACCTATACAAAACTTTGGTCGCAAAGTTATCCACATTCAATTGGATTGTTCTATAGTGCTATAACTCAGCGTATTGGCCTACACCCACTAGACGAAGAATACATCACAATGGGCATGGCTGGTTGGGGCACACCACAATGGACTGAGGTCATGCGTGATGTGCTTGTGGACAATCCAGAAGAAATTCGTTTTAAATCAAACTTACACACAGGACTTGATCCTAAGTTCATGGACTGTGCTACCAATGAGGACATTGCTGCTTCTGCGCAAAAACTTACAGAGTATCTAATACATCAAGTGATGACTAGAGCCAGAAACTTTGGCTGGAGCAACAACTTGGTTTACATGGGCGGGGTAGCACTAAACTGCCTGGCCAATAGGAGGTTAGGTGAATACTTTAATAACATATGGATCATGCCTTGTCCTGGTGATGCTGGCAGTAGCCTGGGCGCCGCCGCTCTTGCATACGGCCGTCGTGTTCAGTGGACTGGTGCTAATCTTGGGCATAATATACCTGGTGATTATCCTGTTGAGCGTGCCTTGGCTGCTCTTCTCAGTGATCGTATTGTGGGCGTGGCATCTGGCCGAGCGGAATTCGGACCGCGAGCCTTAGGCAATAGATCATTGTTGGCAGATCCTAGAGGCGCAGATATGAAAGGTCAGGTAAATGCAATCAAACGGCGACAAAAGTTTAGACCATTTGCTCCTGTAATATTAGAAGAATTAGCAGATCGGTATTTTGTTATGCCTAACTGTTGGAGTGACAGTAGATACATGCAAGTGGTAGCGCACTGTAGATTTCCTGACAAATATCCAGCAATCATTCACGTGGACGGTACCAGTCGTGTACAAACTGTGCCTCAGGATGGGTCCGGCATAAGAAAGCTGTTGGAAGCATGGTATGCTGAAACAGGATGCCCTATGTTGTTAAACACCAGTCTCAACATACGCGGCAAACCAATGGTGAATGATTGTACAGATGCTGATCAATTTGAACAGCTATACGGCGTTAAAGTTTGCAGTTGATGCGATCAACTACCGACTGCAATCTGTGTGCCATTCCGGTACAAAACACTTGATGGTTGTGCTGAATCTCAGGTCGTAATTGTTGATACAATTGGTGTAATTCTTCCATGGATGTTGAACACAATGTTTTGGTAAGTTCTAGCACGCACTCAAATCGTTCTTGATTGTTAGTGATATTATCGTAATGCTCATCAATGGCATTGCCAAATGTTTTGTATCCAAGATCATGCAGGTGTGCAAGATGTCCGGCGCTACTGACTGCAACAAAGAATTGATTGTTGAATATAGGCTTGAATGTTTTTTCTGTAATAAATTGTCCATCAGACCCGTCGATGTCAATCATAGTTTCTAACACAATATTAAAATAACTATCTTGGTACAGATCAGTCATGTTGGATGCATAATTGTTGTGAGTGTCAGAATCAAATTGATCTACTAGAAATGGTCCAGCGGCAATAAATTCGTCCACTTGTGATTGTTTGTTTGCTAGATATGGATTTTGCAAAGCACATCCGTAGTAGTCATCCTCACTGCCTAACAAATGTTGAGTATAGCTAAAATATCCATGTTCATGCAAATGATTTTTCCACAGTTCGCTCATGAATACTTTACGCCACAGTTTGTCTATGCGGCACAGTCCAGTGAACGCACGAGATCTTGGATTGAGATGGTATACAGAACTCTGTAATCGATCTACAGTGCGCCAATACATAAACTCTAGTTCAGGCCAATAGATAGAGTTATGATATTGGTCCGCAGTAGAGTTTCCAGATATTAACCACACTAGATCAGAATCAATGTTATGATCTGTACACAGTTGATCTATTCGTTGTCTGATACGCCCAGGATGATCCCCTTCGTGATATGTGAATATCAATTTGATCTGTTTGTTTTTTAGTTTCTGGTAAGCCGCTTCGCTTACAGCAGACAAATAGTCTGTAGAAAAATCAAAATAACCCAACACTAATGGATACCATGCACCAGTTGGTGCATCTGTTGTGCGTACCACTTGTCGTCTGATGCCACAGTCTTTAAGATAATAAATGATTCTAGGATAATCCAGTCTGGTGCCATCCATTGATTCAATCAAATGATGTTGACTCTGCGGAATGCCGTTTGGCATTGGTCTATTGGTTTTAGGATCGACGTGATCGATGGCCAGGTGAATCATGTTGTATTGTTGATTTTAAATTTTTTAACATTTGATCAAGTTCGTCCCACAGGCGTTGTTCAAATCCACCTTTGTAAAACCAATTCCAGTTGTGTTCAACGATTGGCAAACATTTTTCCCACATAATTCTTTTTTCTTCTGTTGATTTACTATCGATATTTTTTAATGTTTGTGCAATGCTTTCACTTCGGGACAAATCACCTAGCAACGTATCGTAGTCTTCGTCCCATACAGAATCAAAAGTTTTAAACCCATAGCTACGTAAATATTCTAAACTGCCAGCTGGTGCAGTCAACACAAATGGCATGCCTAGTGCAATGGGCTTAAATGTTTTTTCAGTCAAATGCTGCCTACGACCAAAGTACACTGTTTCGCTAACATGATATATCATGCTGTCCGCACACAAATCAAATTGATCTAACCAACAACTGCTCATTCTTTGTGTGTTTTCACCGGGAAACATCCGGGGCAATTGCATATTGTCAATGACTTGCCCAATGCCGCCACCATACGAATCTGTAATATCTGGCATGTCTGGATATCTATGTCCGTATATTTTGGCAACGTCTCTAATGGATATGTTTTCCACTGGACACACTGCCGGGGCGCTAATATGATTGTGCATGAGATCCAATCGTGCAAAATGATATAACATAAGAACTCGATGACTACGTTCGCCGCCAATGATTCGATTCGGACTAAAGAATGTTGTGGCAGGATTTCTTTTTTCTGGAGATTCAATTAAAAATGTTCGATCATATCCGCGAAACCAATCTAATGCCGCCCATCCATGAAAAAAATAATAAAATGGTTGCATGTAGTGCGTTTTGCATATATAATCAATATTGTCACTGTTAGTTTCACTAGTAACTAAAAATCGTTTGTGTCCTGGTATCTGTAATTGTGTTCTCATCAACATGTCAAAAAATGTTGGTATGTGTATACTAAGTTGAACTGGCTCTTGATCAAAAAAGTAAATAAAATTCTTTTCGTCTGCTGCGTTTTCAAGACCTCTACACATGATGCTGTCAGGATCACTTCTACCAAATGGATCATGATAATAGATTGCAGTGTCAGGTAAATTTTTCCTTACCCACGGTAAAAAAGTATGTTCGTAAATTTCGTCTATTCTAATCATGTTTGATATATTTTATTCAGGAAAGAAACCTGGATTGTTTGCCCACGAGTGTGAAGCAATAGATCTCGTGCATGCTCAACAGTTAAGCCGCACTAGATATTTTTGGTGGGTCACATACTTAGCGGATCTCAAAACGTGGAACTTTCTTTGGGAACCAGTGCCATGGCAAGCTGATCAACGGCATGTATGGCCCAGTCAACATCAGTCTGATTCTGGAGTATATCTAGTACCCAAAGATGGGTATGTAGATACACACTATCATGTTGAACCAGTAATAACACGACGAAAAAATCTAGAACCGTGGATCACTCCAAACACAGTAGACGCAAACAAATGGGATTACAGTTGGCATCCAGATCCTAAGGATCCGCCTTACATACACGAGTTTGCCACTGCATGGCATGACGAAGGCGGCCCTGTTTATACAGTGACCGGTGCTAGACAGCGCAAATACATCACACACATACAAGCAACACTGCTTGAACAGCACGATACTCATTGGCACACCTTGAAAGAGTGTAAATGGGATTATTCTTGGCAGCCACACCCAAAAGATCCACCTTACATCTACGTGTTTGGAAATCAATGGCACCCAGCTGAAATAATGCCCACGGTTGAATATCATGTGCTGGGTGCTAAAGAGCGCAAGTATATGGATGCACCTATAGCGCAACTAACAGAACAACGTACCGAACATTGGCATATACTAAAAGACTGTGACTGGGATTACTCCTGGGTACCAGACCCAGGCGACCCACCTTACATTTATGTGTTTGGTAACCAATGGCACGCCGCAGAAGTCATGCCCACTGTGGAGTATCGCATGCCTGGTGCTACAGAACGCAAGTACATGGACTCACCTGTTGCTGAGTTGCCAGCAGACATGACACTATGGCATGTGCCTGACAATGTTGATATTCGAGACATGGACTTCTCTTGGGTTCCGGATCCGGGGGCACCGCCTTACATCTATCAGTTTGCCACACAGCACCAAAAAACAGGCGGTCCGCAGTATTGCATGCTGGATGCTACAGAAGTCAAATATGTAGACATGATGCGAGCCGAAGTAACAGCCGAAGCTGTGCCCATTGTTGAAATTGATCACTTGGATGGCAATGCTGGCAATATAGCCAATACTGTCAAACGCATAAGATATTTTGATAACTATCGCGATACTTTAATTCGCTTGGCCAAGAGTCTTGTGGGTACACACGAACATGTGTGGGTGTGTAGCTCAATATGCGATTACACTGGCTTTGACTTCTCATGGCATCCAGAGAAATGGCAAAGCACTATGCTGCATGTGTTCCCCAGTAACGAACAAAAGTTTGGTGACACATTCTACATGCATGTGCCTACCTTTGCTGAACGTGCAGAAAAGAAACAGTTGTTGGAATGGTATTCAGTAAATTATGTGTCACGTCGGCCAGTACCACGCAGATCCATCTCGGTGATTGTGCATGATGGAGATAGCCACGTAGATGCTGTGAAGTCACAGGACTTTGTGGGACCGTTGGCAGTGTTTACTAATCATGATTATGTGCCTGGCAATCTTGTTACTGTGCCGCTATGGCGTCAAGAAACCAAGGCCATTGTGCCCATGAGTTCGGGTGCTAGTAGTGTGGTTGTTCCCAAAGCGGCCGTGCCTTTTATTAAGACACAATTGTATGACTATCCGCACATAGACAAAACTCAACGCATATTAGTAGATCCTCGACTGGACATTGTGTTTATCAGTAACGGAGAACCCAACGCTGATCAACACTGGCAAGATCTTGTGTATGCGTTACAGCGTGGTCATTCCAATCGTACAGTACGAGTAGATGGCGTGAATGGACGTGTGGCTGCTTACCATGCCGCTGCTCGGGCCAGTCACACGCCTTGGTTCTTTGCGGTGTTTGCCAAATTAAAAGTCAATCCCAACTTTGACTGGATGTGGCAACCGGATCGTATGCAACAGCCCAAGCATTATATCTTCCATGCCAAAAATCCCGTCAACGGATTGCAGTATGGTCACCAGGCAATGATTGCTTACAATAAACGACTGACACTAGAGAACACAGGGCACGGACTGGACTTCACACTGGATCAACCACACGAAGTGGTGCCTATCTTGTCGGGCACAGCACGGTATGCTGACTCGCCGTGGATGGCCTGGCGCACTGCGTTCCGTGAAGTGATCAAACTCAAAGCCAGTTTACCTGATGTAGAAAGTGAATACCGCTTGAACAAATGGCTTGAGGTCAACAGCGACGAAGCAGATCCGCAATGGAGCAGACTTGGTGCAGAGGATGCTGTGGAATACTATGATGCGGTTGCGGGAGACTTTGCGGAATTGCACAAGAGTTATGACTGGGCTTGGTTGGCTACGTATGCGTTTATTAAACGATCTCTAACAACTGATCCATAATGTATTCTACCTCAATGTCAAGCAATTCAGGATAGATAGGCAAACTCAAACATCTACGGCTGAGTGCATAACTGGCACTCAGCATGTCTGGACCTTGGTATTGTTGGAACACAGGCAGTTCCTGCAAAGGTTCAGCGTAGTGAATCTTGGTTTCAATCTTGCGCAAAGAAAGATTGCGTTGCACAATATCTCGTTGATCCACTTCAATCACAAACTTGTGATAGCAATGCTTGTCAAAATTGCTTTTGTCAATCAGAGATCGTACAGGCGACTTGTCTAGTCGGCTCATCCAATAGGCAACAATTGCGGCCCTACGACTCTGCCATGCAGCCAAGTACTTGGTCTTGACCATCATTTGCGCACAATCTACCTCACTCATTCGTGAGTTGGTGCCTATGTCGCTGTGCTTGAGATACTTGCCGTTGTTCACATAGTCTCTAGCAAACTCTTGTAGGGCATAATCGTTGGTTACTACAGCACCACCATTGCCGTAGTTGGCAAAGTTTTTTGTGGGGTCAAAACTTATAGCGGCTGATTCGCTGTGTCTATGGCAATTGTCAGCCAACCAGTGCTGTGCGGCATCTTCCACAATGATGTCGCCATGATTGCGCCAATGCTGATGAACACTCTGCCCATACAGGCCAACTAGACACACTGCTCGATAACTCAGGTCCTTTGGTAGCTTCCTATAGTCCATTTGCCCATAGTTGTCTGTGTCCAAAATGTAGATATTCCAGCCGGCTCGAATCCAAGCATTAGCAGTGGCTGGATAGGTCAGCGCAGGTACAACCACGGTGGGTTGCCAGCTGCTGATTTTACTTTTAAAGTATTCAGCAATGATCTCTAGGGCCTGTGTACCTGAGTGGCACAAGGTAGCATACTTAACACCGTTCTTTCTGCTGATCCAATGGCTAAACTCAGTAGTATAGTTGCCATCCATCAGTTGTCCCGAACGCAACACCTCATCAGTTACATCTAGGATCTCCTGGCGGAGATTGTTATACTGTTTTCGGAGACCAGTAAAGAGAATTGTCAAGCCAGTGGTAGTAATTTTGAAATCCTTCTTCAACATCAACCTTGGGATCAAAGCCCAGTATCTGTCTGGCCTTGTTGATATTTAGTGCGCCCCGGCTGGGAAAGTCTGTGTCCTTGTCTCGGCATTCTATTGTGCCGGAACCCACAATTTTAACAATCATTTCTGCGGCCTGTAGTAACGAGACTGAATGAGACTTAGTAATATTGTAAGTGTCGTTCGCAGCACCTGCCTCCAGTGCTGCTGCCACAACACCATCCGCTGCGTCATCAACGTAGGTAAAGTCGAGTGTTTCAGATGCGCCGTTAACACCGAGAACTTGACCACGCATGGCTCGGAGCATAAATTTTGCAGCAACACGATCTTCCACATCCAGTGGACCGTATACCGCTGAGGGGCGTAAAATAACATATTCCATTCCTGTGCGTCTAGCATAATCTTTTACCAACCATTCTCCTGCAAGTTTCATGATGCCGTACTGTCCAATTGGACTGCATATGGCATCTTCGGTAACTTGATCCGCAAAATCTCCGTACACCATGGAACTTGACATGTACACAAAACGTCTAACACTGTATCTTTTGGCACTCTCAAGAACATTGATAAGACCACGCATCATTACGTCAGCGCCGTGTGCAGGGTTGGCGTTGACAACTTTCTGTCGAGGAAAGCTGGCCATGTGGATGATAACTTCGGGTTGTTGCACTCTGATCACATAGTCGATGGTGTCAGCATTTTCAATTGAAGCAGTATATAGCGGATGTCGATCAATTTTGACAGCTCGTTCTTCCATCAAGTAGTCAATTTCGGC
>Ga0049080_10000446_pt1 | contig 13983 bp, 17 predicted proteins | sample GreLakmeER15MSRF_FD_66716 | JGI IMG/M metagenome (GOLD analysis project Ga0049080, IMG submission 66716) | Freshwater lentic microbial communities from great Laurentian Lakes, MI, USA - Great Lakes metaG ER15MSRF | ecosystem: Environmental > Aquatic > Freshwater > Lake | place: Great Lakes... | reverse complement strand
CAAAGGTCCAGTGATGCTGGTAAAAGAATTAATCTCATCGCTATCAATCATGTCGGGATAAGCACCGTCCAACACCTCCACAGTACCCGCAGCATTGTAGCCCGTGTCAGCAAAAGTAACTGTGCGTGTGTTATCTGTTAAATTTATTTCTCTTATGGCATAATTGTAAAATTTTGCATCCAGGGTCAGTAGGTCGCCCTCTGTGATAGTTACGCTGGCAGTGCCCTTGGTGCTCACTGTGGAGCCATCGTCCAGTATGGTCAAATTTCTAGTCAAAACAGACTTTTTGGTCTCAGAATCTATCAGCACAAACTCATAAGTTTTAGCTGTGACATCCTGTGCTTTTTGATCTTCGTTCTTAAACGTAAAAGTAAGCGGATTTGACACCCCCTTGTACAGTTTTATACGTCTATCGTACACTTTAGAATTCCTTCCATGATAACCAGATGTGTATACAATTACCACATTGTTTAGTAAATACCTTGATATAGTTTGCATAGTACATTGCTCGCTGTATTTATTAAATATACTATGAACGAAATTTTTGAAACGTTAAAAAATAAGTTTCCTTTCTTATCCCTTATACGTAAAGGGGATTTAGAGTTTGTTGGAATTATACAAAATCAAGATAGCCAAGTAACCAGCTTCTACGACTATGGGCGTATCATGTTGCCAGCAGATAAAATGAAATTTTTAAAATTTGGTGAAACATGGTGGTGGGAATCTAATAGAAAAATTCCAATTAATATATTCTTAAAGAAAGACTTTGTATATTTTAAGCCAACATTAATAACTTTATCCAGCAAAGACATAAAAATAGTACACGGACCTGTTGTGAGATTAGAGGATATATCTAAAAAAAGAATCAAACGCAGAACCATACAATTGATGCGACGTCCTGTATAATTTTTTTTAAGTGTTATATTGAGATTTATTATTCTAAATAATCAAAATAATATAAAAAAGCAACTATACCACCCAGTGCTCCTAGAGCAAAAAAGAAAGGACCACACACAACGGCTGCCTCTCTTAAACTGCCCAATTGCTTCCATTTACTATTGAATACAAGTAGAGGTCCCACGCTCAATGATAGGAATAGGTACATGAACACTATCCATTCTGGCAGTGTTTTTAGATATTTTTGGATGGTTTTCATCCATCTATTTATTTTTCCTTATGAGATTCATCTGCACCACGATGGCCTGGGCGTATGCTACGGCATGAGATTTTTTAAAATAATAACTTTCGTCGGAAGGTTTCAGCCAGACTTCTTTTAATATTTCAGTCCAGTACTTGTGCATCAGGTGACGCTTGGCAGGTCTAATGATTGCCAACACCGACGCTAGTTGTTCAATATTTTTTGGTTCCAATTTAGATACTATATCGAAATGCCCATTGATATGGAATAGTTGATCCACGATTGTTTTATCTTTCAACATGTTCCAATCTGGTTCTTCCAACATCAATTCCACTAGTTCTTGTTCTGTTTTAACACTCTCATAGAGATTGACGTTCAATAAATCTATTTTAAAATATCCACGCTCTTCTGCCCTTTTGAAATCAAAACTGCAAGAACCCAACATCGGATCCACAGGCACTTCTTGAAAGTACACTCCTGTTTTGTGTTTTTCTATTTCTTCGTCTTTGATGATAGATGCCGGCACATGTTTAAACAACTTCAGTGCTTGTTCTCTATTTGCAAAATCTATATCTACGTCTGGCATCAGTTATATCTCCTTCTGTTGGTTTCGGATCTTATCAATCCACCTTTTTCTTTGTCAATAAACTCTAATATATCCAACGTCAATTTGTAACCCTTGCTCTCTTGTGCGGGATTGTTCACCTCTGGCATTATTACCTGTCCAATCGAACCATCCTCTTTGATCACAATAACAGAATCCCCCACAGCCACATCTATGCCTTCCTCCACCACAATCTTGTTACTCAATTTTGGCCTCCTTGGCTGTCTCTTGCACAAAGATTGCATCCGCGGGTGATGATTTAAATTTATTAGACCAATACTCGGGGTTGATAAATCTCTGCACCATTTGTAATTGCTCGTCCGTGAAAGATTTTAACATTTTTTTCCCAGCACCACAACCAAGCACCAACCACGGAGATAATTTGCCAGTTTGTATGTGCTGAACTGCTCTCGGAGTATTAACCAAACGGAAATAATCTGCCCATTGCACATTTTGTTCTTCCGCCCAATCCATCATGGTTTGAATTGATCTTGTGAGTGCCGCTTCAACTGGTTCCGCTTTCAACATGTCTATGAGATATGCTTCATATAGATCATCTCTTGCCCAGTGATCTAACTTTATTCTTGATTTGATTATGTAATCGATATACTTTTCAGGATACAAGGGATTTACATGCATGATGTATCTGCCAAATTTTACAAAGGCATTGTAATAAGCGCTCTTACAGAAATCTTCATAGGTTTTTGGTTTTCCGTTGTTCTGATGTATCTGATAAAATCTTTGAAATACTAGGAACGCATTCTGCACCCATTTCTCATGTTTTTGCAGATGTCGGCGCTTGGGCTCACACACATGAACCTGTAGGGTTCTTTCTTTCGTGAAACTCTTGCCGCAAAATGTGCAGGTGTTAAGATTGTTTTCCATGATCTTCTAGCAGTTGTTCTAGCTCGCTGTCGGTTATGATCTTATCCAATGTCTCAAGGTCTGACATTTTGGTGTTAGGATAGATATCCATCAAAGTCTGTAAAGATTTATTAACATTCTTCTTCATGGGTTTTACCCATGGATGGAATTGTTGTTTCAATCCCCCACACATGGCAGTCAGAAGCCAACATAATTTTTTATGTTTCCCGCTCAATTCAAAAAGATTTTTATTGACACACTCGTTGATCATTTCCACGTAATGTTCTTGATAGAATCTATCCCCAGACACGGCAGAAGCATAACGCATGGTCATGTAAGGACTGTACAGTGATCTCTCATGTTCATCGATGCGATCATAGTAATCCTTGTTGCGAAAGTCTATAGCTTTCATGCTGTTTCTTAATTCAAAAAACTTTTTCTTCTCAGTCATCGTCTCTCCATGTTAGTGCAAATATTGATGCATGTTTAGGATTTTTAAAAGTTATCTCAATGTTCTTGCCTCGCAACTGATAGCCCTGTATGCTCAATCTTTTCTTCTTAGCATGATCCATGATCCAGTCTATGTAATGGCGGTTCATCAGCACCGGTATCTCCCTGTCCTGGTTGTCCGGGACCATGATGACCGGAGCTTCCATGCGAACCACGTTATCTTTTCTTATTACCATACCGATCCGTATTCTAAAAATTCTGACTGTCTAGATATGTCCTTAACAAAGTAAGCACAGGGTGGGTTATCTGCATCTGTTAAAGGAACTGCAAGTATCTGTCCTGATTTGATCTTGGGGAAATACCATTTAACTTCTTGATAAATGTCCACAATATCAATTTCTGCAAATTCTGGTCTCGATCCAGTTATTGGATTGTATATGAATGCGGAAAATCCTCGATCATTCAAACTAGTTATTGGCAAGACATGTAATTCCCCCTGTTCTGGATCTCCTATGATCATCTTCCAATCCAAAGGCATTTGTACTTTATGTTTTCCTATTTGTAGCACTGCCGCCGGAGCATTGAATGATTCTAAGAATATCAAAGGTATGAAGAAGTAATCTGGATCAGCAGGGTTGGAATTATCGAGAACCGCAAATCTCAGTTTGTCATCCACATACTCGGGTATTTTTTCCAATACGTATGTTTTATTTTCTAGTGTAAGGATTTTCATAATCTATCTTTTCTATATTATACGGATAATTGGCCTCTTTGTAAAACTTTTTCCTTTGACCGAGGTGTCTTTTTGCAAATTTACAACTGGAAGTTATATCCCATATGTTGACGTGATCCTTATCTTCCGCTTTTCTTATTCCCCTACCGATGCTCTGTATCACACGCACAAAACTTTTACCGGGTTCGATCAATACCAAATTAAAGATTCTGGGTATGTTTATTCCCACAGCGGCCACACCATAGGTGGCAATGATAACCTTGTGTTGTGCTATAGAAACTTCATCATAGTGTTCTTTTCTTTCTATATTTTTTGTAGATCCAGATATAAACACACTGTCGGGTATTTTCTTTTCTAATAATTCTCCAGCTGATATTCTATCTACTAGAATCATTGTGTTGCCAGATGTAGCAATATTTTCTATAGTCTTAGCCACCCAATTCATGCGAGTCTCGTCTGTGGTCAACCATTTTAATTCTTCTTGATAATTTTTAAATTCTGGATGATCTTGTGTCTGTAAAATATTTACATGACAGTTGGCCAACACTCCTTTATCTTGTAATTCTTTTGCCGCTATCTTATTGGTCACGTCGCCTATGCTGCATCGCAGTCCATAAAACTCATAATCAGCTTTGGGAACTGTACCTGTGAGTCCCCAACGTATGCCGCATTTGGCAAATGGTCCAGTCAGCATTCTTTTCAACACATCTGCTTTGGCCATGTGCACCTCATCCACAATAACGGTATTGATATTTTCAATGGCTTCTAAGAATGCTGTGGTCTCGTCATCTCTGCTTTTCTTTTCTAATATGTTCAATGATTGCCAAGTTGCAATTGTATTTTGTCTCCCCAATTCTTTTCTGTCACCATAGTACACTCCTACATCTAGATTACATGCCAGGAAATCATCCTCAGTTTGTGTGACCAAACTCTTGTTAGGCACAATAGTTAGAGTACGTCCATAATTTTCGACCAGTCGACACAATGCTGCTGTTATGATTGTCTTGCCTGCTCCTGTGGCAATCTCTTGGATACATTGGGGATTCTCTAGGAACTTGTTTATGGTTTCCACTTGATAGTCTCTCAACACTATGGATTGTCCAGCACAGGGATGATTCTTTGGCCACTTGATGTCAGCCAGATAATTTTGATCTATTAATTTAAATTCGAAATTGTGAGGAGTCCTTTGATCTTCTAATTCCACATACACACCAGCATCTTCCAGTATGGGTAATATCTCACCGACCAATGCTAGATAGGTGTTGCCACCCAGTCCAAAGAAACTGACCTTGCCATCCCATCTGCCCAGTTTAACCGCTGGAAGATGTCGAGCATAGGGGATTTCAAATTTAAATTTATTGCTGAGGTGCTTCCTGTGTTCCAGAGAAAGATTTTCAAATTTTACGTTTACCTCGTCTCGAATTACTAGTTTGCATGAACTCATACGGATTGTATCTTGTCAGAAGGTTTCTGACTCATATAATACAATCTTTTTGGCAAACTTTCAACCAGCTTGTCAAGAGTGTTAGTGCTCATGGCCCACATCGGAGTATCCTGCAACATGAATGCTATTTTGGGTTTGATCCCAGATCTCAGCAGTGTTCTTGGTATTTTGTTTCTCACGAATATGATTTTTGTTTGGGGAGAAATTTTACGATTGCTAACGCTCAATGCATGCAGAATTTTCCATTGGTTATATATTCGCTCGCGCTCCTCGATGGGGGTGTCCTCACCATAGACAAAGTTGGGAGATGCAAACTGCTCCACTTCGGGATTAGGATCTATAGACAATGGCGGGTTGAATTCAAAACCAAAAGAGATGTTATCTTTGGTTATGCCTGTTTTCTCAAATTCTCCCAGCCATTCATAAACTGATGTGATCTCATCTTTGATTCCCAGATCCCCACTGAATGGGCAGATTGCAGGCAAGTCACCTAGTTCTATGATGGCTTGTAGTAAAGTTTTCCTGTCGTGTATTTTTCTGTCTATAAATAAATCAGTTTTAGATGCATAGGCTATCTTTTCAGCCAGTGTTGATGCAGGCGCAGAATTATTTCTCACAGATGAAATACAGATTTGTTTCAATTGATCCCTCTGTTGAAGATATGAAAGAGATTGACAATTTTTTTGCCAATATTCTGCAAGTGAGTCGGAAGCATTGATCAATCTTATTGAATCGCTATCTATATCAGCAATGACAGGCAGATATTTCCTCTTCTCCTGTTTTACCTCTTCGTAGTCATTTAAAATGTTCGTGTTTAGTATCTTGAAATCATATCTCACCGCTATCAGCGTTACATAGTAGGCCACCGTATCGGTATAGTTCATGGTCCATTTCTTTGTCTCTCCATCATACAGCATTGGAACTAACTCCTGTGTTTTCTTTTTAAGACATCTTATCAACGCAATAAATTTTTCATTATATGGAAATCTCATTTCTAGAACTTCTCTACCATCTTCCGCGGAAAAGATATCTATGCTCTTTTCAAAACTTATGACTCTAAAGGGTTGATCATAGCGGGGATTGTTTATCAGTTCGTCCACATCAAAATCAAATTTTTCCAACAGGGTCTTGTATCTCTTCAAAAACATCATGGCCAGCTTGCCCTGCTTCTCTGTCCAGGCATAGGGAGCGTCCGCCAGGCTCTGTATGGTCTTGAAATCCTTGTCATGCACTCCGGAATTTTGCCAAGATCCACCGCTATTATAGGCCAATATTCTCATAGCGGCCTCCATGGATTCCAGCCTCCGATGTGGTATGTTTGTGTTTGTCATTTTTTGGATAATTACAGTATAGCACATTAGTCAAAAAAGTCAATTATGTTGGCACTTTTATGAGAAGGAAAAAAGCACTTAAATTAAGGCATAAGATAGTTAAAGAAACCCTGAATCATAAGGGACCTTATCTAACCAATAGACGTGCCATAGATCTCTGGTTCCGCTATATCAACCGAGCAGTGTTTAACAATGAGTTGCCCAATTTTGACAAGATCATAATCAAGAAGTGGCTGAAGCGTGCCATGGGGCAGGTGTGCGCCTATCCAGACAAGGATCCAAAACGTTTTGAATTAGAAATGTTGCGTAAGTACAACTCCAAAAAAGATTTTATAGAGACGCTGGCACACGAGATGATACATCTATACCAGTTTGCATTGAAGAAGGACACAGGCAATCACAACAGCATTTTCTACAGCTTCCGTCCAAGATTTAAATTTATCGGCCTAGGACTTTCTCTGTAAATTCTGCGTAGGTCATTAACTTAGTATTCTTCAAGTCGATACCTGTTTGTAAATGATGTAATGGTTCCGGCGGAGTGTCGTGCACCACAATAAATTGACAATATGGTCTCTGTTTGATACAAATTCTAAATTGAGTTAACCATCCTTCGTGTGTGACATCATTGTCTCGCGGACCATAGTGTTTAGTGTCTTGATAGATATTGTTCAACTGCCCCTTGCCATATTCTTTGAAATCAAACCCGATTAGATAGATATTTTTATGACCGTGTACACACGCAGTCCAAAAAGCGGCAGAACCAGACACCCAATGAGGATTGTTTGGTATTAAATTTAGTCTTTTTTTACTTCTGGTGTATTCCAGAGCCGGAGCATAGCACACACATTTTTCATAAACTTTCTCATCCACTATGGTCTGGGAGATGAATCGATCCACCATGAATAGATAGTCGGGAATAAAATCTCTATACAGAGCGTTACATCCATATATTTGCCCAGAATCTTTTAAAAGATTTAGATCGAATCCTTTTCTAGAAGGGCCATTGCCGATGATATAGGCATTGCCTCGAGGCTGTGGTTTGACAGCATCTTCTACATATTCTGTTTCTTGTGTTTTCTTACCTCCTTTAACTAGGATCTTGGTTATTATGGTTTCTCCTTTGTAAGGAGTCCACTCGATAGGAGTCACGGTGGTTAAATCTTTATGTCTTATGGTTGGTTGCACAGTCATCTATTTTATATATTTTTCTATAAGCCTTTCCCTTATTCTGGCCCATGGCAGTCCTTCTCGGATCTCCTGGGTGGTCCATTCGGTATAGGAAAGTTTATTTGTCCACGTTTGTCGATTAGGCATGGCGGGTTTTTCTATGTCTGAAAGCACAACATTGCCCACGTCATAACATAGGCTGGATTCACTCACAAACACCGGTATGCCATTAATCACGGATTCTATCGCAGGATTACTAGAGTGGTTCACAACAGCCCAGGTCGATTTCAGTGCTTTTTTAAAATCGGTGTCATCATACGTGTTCCAATCTCTTTGTGGTTTTTTAATTTTTACATTTGGATATTTTTTTTCGTCGAACTCAAAATTATTTCTGGGGTGTGGTCTTATCAGTATTGGTTTTTGACTGTATTTTCTAATCTCTTTTATCTGTTGTTCTATCCAGTTGGGCATGCGAGGATTTTTTTTCCATTGCTGGCTGGTGTCGTGTTGTCCGCATATGACTATCACATTTCCTGTCTGCTTCCATGGTTTCATCTCAATATTGAATAATGGCCACCTCTTGTTGTCAAATATTTGATTGGCAAAATCAGCATCTCTATTGATACCATTGATCCCCATCTTCCAAGTTATGTTTCTTTTGAGACCTCCCACTTCCATTACCACAACAGATTTATTTTTTGCTTGAAATTTTTCCCATATTTGTCTGTTGTTGGCCATTCTCCCCAACCATAACACGGACCAGATCACAGCAACGTCACAATCTCGATCTTCGTTGATGTATATTTTTTCTCCCTTTGCTCGGAGATGCTCTATGAGTGCAGCAAACACAGGTTTGCTGTTGATACTGCCGTTATCTGGAAATAATGCTATTTTCATTTTAATGATGCCGGTGCTTTCTTCCAATAATCTATGTCCAACACATTGGCAGGGGCATCCTTCATTGGTGGTCTTAAATCATTTTTAGCACTGCTGCCTAATTTCTTCCTCTTGCCTTTCATGTGATCCATATATAGCCCCAATTCACTGTTCACGAACACATGATGTCCCTTTACATTTTTGCCATACCCAATATCATTCACTTCTATGGTATATTTTTTTTGAAACTGTTTCACAAGATGCCAAAACAAAAAACTATCATGCCATTCTAATAATTTGAAAACTTCATCTGTGATAAACAAGTTTTCCCATTGTATTGCAAATTCTTGTATATTAGCATGCCGTAAATTATAGCCCACAAAACCACACTCTGGATACTTGCCACCGTCATTAAGAGAAAATCTTTCTCTGCCCAGATAGGTAACCATGGTATTATAGGGCAAAAGTGTTTTGAGAAAGTCTAACGGTATTGGTCTAAAGGTAAATGTATCTGCATCAACCCATATCACATAATCATAATCTTTAGAATCACGTATGGCATTGATCACACAAAAAACTTTATTACTGAATCTCACAGCGTCCCAAAGGAATGAACCTTTGTTTTTGTCTTGTCCCCCTTGTTGTTGTAGGGCAGCAGGTCTTCTAACACCACCCACGATTTCCTCTAACTCTCCACAAGCCACAGGATCATTTTTATGTTTATTTTTAAATTTAAAAAGTTCTGGCTCAGCTGCATTGAGATCAATCCACTGTATCCTAGTATGGTCGTAGTTGGGTTTGGGTTCTTCGAGATAAACTACCAAATCTATTTCCGTGGGCCATTGTTCAGCGATACTCTTTATACCTCTACCAGAATAAAGATCCCAAGTGCCGGGTTTGTAACTGGTTATAACTTTAATCTTCATATTTCTATTTAATTGAAAATTTCATTTGATATTTTTTTGCCCAATCCTTCATTTGCCAAACAGGAACTTGTGTTTTTTCATTAATTGTTTCAACCTCTTTAATATAAGATATACCCTTATCTCTAATTTTATAAAAGTTTTCTAAAACTCTTAAATGTTTAATCCAATAAGACATAGGACAGGTCCACCCAGTTTTGGGTTTGTTTATTATTACGTCGGGTAACAAACCTCTATAAGCAATCTTGGTTAATAGCTTAGTATCATTTTTATTTTTTCCAATTTTAAAACTGGATGGTATTGATAAACAATAGCTCATAAAACTTTTTGTAGCTAATGGAAATCGTCCCTCCATACCATATGCCATGCCATATCGATCGTTTCTACTAAAAAATTCTTCAGGCACTTGTGTTATACAGTCTAATGACATATAAGAATTAATGACATCGTTGGGATTGAATAACTCTTGCGGCAAGTGGCTAATTAGATACTCTTTGATCTCTTCTCTGCTCATATGGGGAACGTTAACTTTTATGGGACGTTTGATTCTATTCATCCACGTGTCTATGAGACTGTTCCAATCTTTTAATTCTCCTGTTGCTATTTTTTCTTTGAGTTTCCAGTATTTTGGATAGCCTCCCAGTATCTCATCTCCCATATCTCCTGCCATGGTTATAATCGTGCCTGCTTCTGCAAGTACTTTATTGGTGTGGCAGTACATGGCCATGCTGGGATTGTACACAGGTTCTTCCATATGATAAATGGCACGTTCCCAACAATCTTCCACTACCTGGGGAGTTATAACAACTTCTCGATGATTGAACCCCATCTGTTTTGCAAATTTTAATGCTGCATCTGCATCACTGTTATGGTCCTCGGGAGAACTTTGATTGGGATTAATTCTATTTGTAAAAGTATTTAAAGATCCCAACAATTGATATAATTCATATGCAACCAAACTGGAATCAAGACCTCCGCTAAGAAATACTCCCATCGGTCTTTTACCGATAGCACTCATTCGTATTGTTTTTTTAACTTGAAAAATAAACTCTTCTTTTTGAAAATTATGATTGCTAGTGGGTTTAATATAAATTCTTTTTTTAGATTTTATTCTTTTATTTACAATATCATAAACAATGGTTTCTCCACTTAATAATTTTTTAATTCCAGAATAGAAAGTATGGTCGCTGACATTGATTCCAATCTGTGTCATTAGACTTAAACTTAGATTATCTACATTTCTAGATCCTGGCACGATATCTAACATGCCTTTGATCTCAGAGCCAAACACTAATCCTTGTTTAATTTCAGCATAAAAAACTGGTTTAATACCTGCATGATCTCTACTCAACACCAATTCTTTTTTATTGGGATTATAATAAGCAAAGCCATGCATGGAATCAATTTGATCTATGAAATCTAACCCATAGGTATCCAATCCCCAAGCTAATAATTCAGTATCACATGTGGTTGTTGGCACAAACGCAGAATATCTTTCTAATAATTCAAAGTAATTGAATATCTCTCCGTTGTAAACTAAAATATTTCCTGCAGGAGTCTTCCATGGCTGTTGACTGACTTTGGGATTGTCTGTTATGGACAATAGATTATGTCCTAATGTAACACTGTCATCATTATAGATATTGCGTCCGTCTGGACCTCTATGAGAACAGATATCAATGTATTTCTCAATGAATTGTCGATTATTTTCTGTTATGCCATATATGCCACACATATCAAAATCCTAATCTCTGTTTGAATCTACGAAACACTGTGCCGTTTTTGATCTCTTCTGTGGTCCACATTTTATATCCTAGATCATACAACCACTGTGTCCTGTCAGGTAATTCAGGCGATTCTATCTTGTTTAAATCCTTATTGGCCACAGGCCAACATATTGCTAGATCTGACGTGCAGAAAGTGGGTATGCCCCTCACGCAACTGTCTGTGCTGGCAGTTGAGTTGTGTGTTACCACAGCATGACAATGGGCAATCGCTTCTTGAAAGTTAAATCTATAGAATTTTTTATTATCACCTGTAAAAAATTTCTCTCCTATTATCAGTTCAACATCTTTTGGAAATTCGTTTTTTCTTTCTTCCATGGCTGCTACATGATTAGGATGTGGTCTCACTAAAAATTTTCTAGTAGTTAACGATCTTAGTGTTTTATAAACTCCATTAAACCAATCGATAGGATCCAATTCGTTCATACTCCAATTGTCTTTAGGTTGTAAAACAAACAGTATTGGATCTTCGGGATTGGATTTCCTCCATGGATCATTCTTAATATTCCATAAACCTTTCATCATTTCCCAACGATCTGCTGGAGAGTTATCTGATAGAAAGTTACCATTATTCATGGGAGAATATAGAGCCACTCTCCAATGATGACGAGGATGATCCACTGTGTTTCCAAAACTGCTCAGCAGACCCCCATCGAATGTGATAATATAGATACCTTTTTTCTTAGCACGCTCCACGAGATCTCTCCTTCTACCCTTGGTATGATGTATCTGTTTATCACCACCGTAGCCAAACATGCAACCAATCGGTGTGGTAGGCTCCATCTCATCTTTGCGCCACTCTCCTGTGAGATTTTCATTAACAATCACAGGTTCATCTCCAGATGCTCGTATGCCTTCTGCCATGTGCTGTAATAATTCCCAACTGGCTCCTCGTCGCCTGTCTTTGACTGTCCTCCTAAATATTTCAACTTTCATCTAATAATCTCCATGCCCAACCATTTTGCATTTCTTCCTTTGTGAATTGTCCATATGCTAGAGAATAATAACAGGGTTCTCTATCCGAATACAAAGGTGTTTCTATTTTTGAAAAATCTTGTTCTGCTATAGGCGCACACGAATTCATTGCATCTGTAAACACAGGTATGCCTCTCGCTGTGGCTTCTATGGTTATGTTGCTATTGAATGCTGCTATAGCATGTGTGTCATTCCAATCGATTGGTGTGGCAATATCTTCTGTATCATTAGGTCCAGGCATCAACCGACCCAACTCATCTATTTTGCTATCTGGATTGTATCCTTTATTTCTCACAACTATTTCTCTATCGGTATTTGCTCGTAGCGTTTCTAAAGTTTTAGATAACCAATCTTCTTGTTCAAACATAACTGCCATGCTGTGTGTGGGAGGACACACTACAATTTTACGACCACCCTTCTTCCACGGCTCTATCTTAAATGGAAAATATTTTCTAAAACGATCATCGGGTCTAAATTCTAAATAATTTTTTGTGTGGGCGTTTTTGGTTATTCTCATTAGATAAGGATTGTGTCGACTCTCTCCCCAGTAAGGTCGATCTATGAAATAGAAATCGATCTTATTTTTTAGAGCCCAATGATATACCATATTGGTGCCTCTCAATATTCCCATTAATATAATTTTTTTAGCATCTCTCTGTTGTATCACTTGATCATATGATAAAATTTTTGAGCCCGGTAAGCCCTGTTGTGCCCAGTTTATATATTTTTCTGTATTTGCTCTATCGGTTTTACTGAGATATATCATCTTTATTAATTATTAAAAAATTATTGTTGTAGAATATTATTAAGTGTGGTAATATCTATTTTTAAATTATTAAAATCTTTCAGTCTTTTTACACCAGGCATTTTATTTTTAGAATCTTTTATTGGCACTTTTTCTCCTAAAACAAAATGATGTTTCAAATCCAAATGATAACTTAATATTGGATAGGGTTTTTTTGATAATAATTCTTCTTGAGTTATTTCTATCACTTGTGTTCCTGGTTGGCACCATAATATATTAACCAATCCAGCACCGTGAGTAGATATAATCTGTTTTGCGTTACTGAATGTTTCTATTTGTTTTTTTATAGGCATATCTTCTAATATAATAGTTTGCCAGCCTTTTAATTTCATGAATAATTCTTCAGCATTGGTTAATTGTCTTGCAGGAGCATCTTTTCTAGAAATAAAAATTTTATCTTGAGGAGTTGATACTGATTGACCAAATTTATATCGTAACCACTTAGGCATATCAGGCACAGTTATACCATCATTGTGATTACTCATCGATGGAACTATTAGATGTGAAAATCTCCACGTGGTATCTTTTGGCATAACATAATATTTTAATTCTGGAAATAATTCTTTGGCCAAATGATCAAAGTATTTGCTAGGACTACTTAAAATATAAACAAACTCTGTATATTTGAAACTAAATTTTTTCTCTAATAATCTAAATTTAGAAACAACATCAATCCATATATGCCAGGCATTGTTGGCGCTCTGCTCGTCGACAGGCAACCAAACATATCTGTAATTCTCATTGAAATTTTTACTAACGGCGGGTAAATTAATATCTATCTTATCTCCCCATTTCTTCCAAAGATTGTGTGTCTTCTCTGGTTTATTTTTGACTTTGTCTAACAGAGGCCAAATATGAGAAGTGAGCAAATTATCTTCATTAGTTATTA
>Ga0049080_10000443_pt1 | contig 14016 bp, 13 predicted proteins | sample GreLakmeER15MSRF_FD_66716 | JGI IMG/M metagenome (GOLD analysis project Ga0049080, IMG submission 66716) | Freshwater lentic microbial communities from great Laurentian Lakes, MI, USA - Great Lakes metaG ER15MSRF | ecosystem: Environmental > Aquatic > Freshwater > Lake | place: Great Lakes... | reverse complement strand
ACGGCAACGGAGAAGGGCGTTGGTATACTGATGATCAAATGATAGATATGGTAGGACCCGACTGGGCACCCGAAGATGACGCGGGGCATCTAAATTTAGCACAGATATTACAAGACGCACAGGCGTGGTTAGACGATCAGGGCTACAGTGTTGCAGTAGAAGATGTCCAAATCGATCCCGACGGCGGGTATCGTTGGAAAATTTACGGTGAATTTTATAACCCAAGATTTGCAAAAAAAGATCAAGGTGTGGCGGAAGGCAGTGATAAGACATTCACAGTTGTATATTATAGTAAAAAGACTGACAGAAATGTCACAAAGCAAATCAAAGCCAGTTCCGAATCTGAATTATGGGATAGATTACGAGCAAAAGGTATAGATGTGGTCAGTATCGAAGAGCAAGGTGTGGCGGAAGAAAAAATACAAGAAATACAACGCAAATCCGATGACCCTGTTGGGTATAGCACTGATAACAGGATTGTTAAATCTTCAGATCTAAAAGGGTTAAAAATGATCCCAGGCAGTAACAGACTTGGATATTCATTTGGGCCAATGGTTACTGCGTTTACTGGTGCCACGCACGGCATACATCTTTACGATATTAAAAATCGCCGCCTCGTAGGTTACCTAGCACTGGCAAAATCTGCTTTTCCTTTGCCCAAGAGTTATAGAGTAGCCAATGTTAATATCGACGACGACTACCGTGGCCAAGGATTGGGGCAGACTCTGTATGGTATTGCAATAAAATTATTAGGCTTAACCATTGAAGCAGATGACACACAAACTGCCGCGTCCCGACGTATGTGGGTTGCACTTAGCCAGATACCCGGTGTAGAAATAAATGGATACGCAAAAATATGGGCCGACGAGTGGGATAAAAGAGATACACCCAATGAAATATATGATGACAGTGAGCTACGTGTAATCCGAGCACTAATTAAAGCAGGCGGCGAAGAATTGGGAAGAAGTCACTCTAGTGTGTATGTAAGTTTTCCAGTGGGTAGTAATGCGGATAAAAGTGAATTACAGTCAATACAAAAAAGTCTGGCAATCTACAGTAGACTTCATCCCGAAGATGGTGGTACTGACAACGGTCTATATGCTCGTTGGGGCGGTCAAGTTAGAGAGCAAGGTGTAGCGGAAAGCTCGAACAAAAAACAAGAAGCAACACGCAGAATACAGAAAATGTTAAATGATAAGTTCGGTGCCAATTTAGATGTTGACGGAGTATTAGGACCACTTACACTTAAATCTATCAATAAATTTATGCCTAACGCAAAAGTCGGACCAGCGGAAGATCCAAATAAGACCACTGCTGTGCAGGGCAAAAAAGTTAAAAACGAAGACACAGATCAGAATCAATTAGCAGAAAAGTGGAGTCAAAAATATAAAAGCAGTATTAATTGCAGTAATCCCAAAGGGTTCAGTCAGCGTGCTCACTGTGACGGAAAAAAGAAAAATGAAGACGTGACTGAAACAGCAGAATATAACTATAGCAATATTAATGACGACGACTGGTATGAATTTAATTCTGAAGGCAATGTAGTAAGACAATCTGGACCGAGAAGATACGAACTTCCTTTTGGTTCCAATAAAACAATTAAATTGCCTAATGGAAACATTGCAGCCAAGGGCATGACTGCTAAACGTTTGAAATTATTCAAAAATCTGTCAGAAAGCCGAGAATACTATAATGTTATGTGTACAGATGCAAAGTCTTTACGTCAAGATTTTAATATGTCCAAAGATCGTCACGGTTGGTTTTTGAAAGAAGGATCTACGTCAAAACAAAAATTAGATGTGTACAGAGCATTTGGTAGTCCAAAATTAAAAGAATATGATTTGTCTGCATTCAGCGGTGGCACTCAGACTAAAGGCGAAGACAATGTCATTAGTCCTGTTGGATCGCAGACTAGAGCGCAATATAAAAAATGAGAAACTTAATTAATATTATGGAAGCAGCTAGCAAAGGATGTCCTGTTGCTACGCACGACATAGATGTCAATTTAAAAAACAGACAAACTGCCATAGACAAATATAATTACGGACCAGCCAATCCCAACAAGCCAGAAAAGTATTGGGAGAAAGCAGCTAAAATTTTTAATGTGTCTACTGCCACAGCAAAAACCATGCAGTGTGCCAACTGTGGTGCATTTGATGTCAGCGACAGTATGAGACAGTGTATGGCAGATGGTATACAAGGCAACGAATCAAATATAGATGCAAATGCCAGTATTAATTTAGCTGATTTAGGATACTGTAATTTTTTACATTTTAAATGTGCAGGCAGCAGAAGTTGTAAGGCTTGGATCACGGGCGGCCCAATTACTGAAAAAGATAAAAATAAAAAAGTTAAATGAAATTCATCGAAAGTAGCGGACCTAGTTTCTCCGGCAGTATTACACCTGATCTTATGATCAGTAAAATGTGGCTGGCTGAAAAACTGTTAGAATCTAATAGAAAATTTAGCAATATCTATATACTAGGATCTTGGTATGGTAATATGGCATATATACTCGATCGACTCGGGGTGCCGTATCAAAAAATTATTAATGTGGATACTAACAAAGATTGGTTAAAATTCAGCCACGGACTGTTAACACATGCCGGCGTTAAAGATTTACAAAGCATGAATAAAGATGCTAATAAATTAAATTATCAACAAGCAGATAAAAATAGTTTAATAATTAATACCAGCGAAAATGATATTGCTGGAAAAAATTGGTGGATAAACATACCATCAGGCGTTATGATAGCTATACAATCCAGAGATCAGATCTCTAAGCAAACATATAAAAATCTTAAAGAATTTGATCAAGTTTATCCCATGGCTAAGACTTTTTTCTCTGGCAAATTAAATTTAACGGATCCGGAAACCGATTATCAAAGATTTATGAAAATCGGAATCAAATAAATATAGTTAAAGGACAAAGGTCATGGATGAATTAATTAGGGCAATGAAGATTGCTTACAGCACAGAATTTGCATTTTATTTAAAAGCTCACTTCTTTCACTTTAATGTAGAAGGCGACGACTTCTACGAATATCATAAATTGTTTGAAGAAATTTACACCGAAGTATATGGTGCTATTGATACTTTTGGTGAAAATATTAGAAAATTAGGCAGTTATACTCCAGCTAGTTTTAGCAGACTTAGTATGCTAAGTCAAATTGATGACGAAACAGTAGTGCCACCAAAAGAAGCCATGGTGCAAGAATTGTTAAACGACAGTGAAAAAACCAGCAAATTATTCAAAATGGTCTACGATTTAGCTGAGCGTGAAGGCAAGCATGGTATCAGTAATTTCTTAGCAGAACGAATGGATGCTCATGACAAGCACTCTTGGTTTCTTAGATCCTCATTGAAATAAAGACCTGTGCCTTAGGACCGGGTAGGCGGCTGCTGCCTTGACAAATACGATTCGCTACCGTATAATCTAGAGTGAGCCTTTTACATCAATAAATATTGTAAATTCAATTAATAACATGAGTATACAACACCAATCTCTAACCGAAACCAAAACCGTCATTAAACCTTGGGGCCAAGAAAAATGGATTCAACAAGGTCAAGATAATCATTCTTATGTGCTTAAAGAAATTATCTTAAATGAAGGATTCAAAACAAGTTTACAAGTACACAAATACAAAGCCGAAACTAACTATATTTTAGAAGGCCAAGGCCGTTTAATTTATAGTGATACTGCTTTTGACTGTGATCGATACATTAATGGGCAATACACTGATCAAGAAATGGACAGTATTTTAGTTAATTTAAAAGTACAATCGTACGGCCCTGGCAGTGTAATGTCCATAGAGCCAGGTACCATTCATAGAATGATAGCAGATACTAAACTACGTTTTGTAGAAGCTAGTACTTGCCACCTAGACGATGTTATTCGATTACAAGACGACGCAAATCGTTCCCACGGAAGAATTGACTTAGAACACAAATAATATGTTAACAGTATTAATATTGGCTGCCGGTTATGGCCGCCGCATGGGCCCATTTAGTAGAATGGTCAACAAAGCATTGATTCCCTATGACAACAAACCATTAATTAGTCATATTATGGAAAAATTTAATTTAAATACCAAATTTGTCATTGCCTGCGGACACATGGGACAACAAGTAAAAGATTATGTTAGTGCTGTACACACTGACAAACAAATAGTATATGTAGATATCCCAGACTATAGCGAAGGCAATACCGGCCCGGCAACTACTATTCAGCATTGTGCTCGACATATCAGTGGACCATTCTTTTGGTTAAGTTGTGATACCCTGTTTGATTTTGACATCGCCAACAACTTAGATCACAATTGGATCGGTGTCCATCCAGTTAACAGTGACATTGCACAGGACTACTGTTGGGTTGAGCGTGAAGGTGAAACAATCACACTAATTAAAAATAAACAACCCAGCAAACTAGCAGTAGATGCATTCATTGGACTAATGTATTGCACGGATTCTACCTATATAGATAATTTAAAATCTGTAAATGCCCGAGAAGCCTACGAAGGGTTCAACGACAACTTAAAGTTACAAGCACACACTGTAAGGGGATGGAAAGATTTCGGCACTTACGATAAATGGGTTGAACTTAGTGCAGGCCTTAAAGAAGTTAGTTTCCCTAAGCCCAACGAATTATTTTATCACGACAATAATAAAATTATTAAATTTACAGTTGACAGTACTCTGACAGATCGTAAAGCAAATCGTGCTTTATTAAACCCAATCTGTATGCCCGATAATATTAGACGCAGTGGTCAATTTTTAGTTTATGATTATGTGGACGGTGATATAATTTACAGTCAACTATCCACTGAGTTGTTTGATAAACTATTAGACTGGAGCATAAATCATTTATGGAAGAATAAATGGTTTCCAAACACTGAACATATCTGTCGAGATTTTTATTATAAAAAAACACAGGATAGATTAAACCAGTTTCGGATCAAATATAATGATTGGAGCGAACCTAATACGGTCAACGGTGTAGATGTCAAGCCCATGGACGAATACTTAAAAATGGTAGATTGGGATTGGCTGTGTTCTAATACACTATGGGGTTTTATACACGGAGATTTTCAGTTTGAAAATATAATTTACGATCCCAAATCAGACAAATTTACTTGTATAGATTGGCGCACAGATTTTGGCGGGGACAGTTATGGCGATCTCTATTATGATCTAGGAAAAATGTTAGGCGGCATTCTATTAGATTATCAAGCTGTTAAGTCAGATAAATTGGAATACAGCGAAAAAAATGAAGTAGCAGTATTAAATGATTGCAGTATTCCTAATGCAGATGTTTATATAGATCAATTAAAAACTTTTTGCGAAACAAAAGGGCTGGATTGGAACAAAGTATTTTTGTTAGTACCGTTAATTTATTTGAATATGAGCCCGTTACACGAATCCCCATTTGACAAGTATTTGTTTGCATTATCACAATTATATTTCTCTAAGGTGTTCAATGAATCTAAATGATGCTATAAATCAGCAAAGTAAACAAAAGTTGATTGTTAGTTTAGCCAGTCGGCCCGGTACTACCGGTACTACATTTTATAATAAACTTTTTAATTATCATGGCATTGATGCAGAATATGTAGCCTGTACCTGCGTTGAACTCAGAGAAGATATCGAACTAGCTAGAGAAACATGTGCAGGAGTAAGTATTACGATGCCATTTAAATTAGAAGTGGTAGATTACATAGATGAGTGGGAATGTGATCCTGGACCTGTTAACACACTAAAAATTGAACAGCATAGCTTAATAGCATATAATTGTGATCTATTAGGATTAGAGGAAAATATTGCCGATTTAATCAGCGACAAATCTGTTGTTATTCTGGGAGATGGTGCAATGAGTGAAAATGTCATTGCCTTATGCAATGACTATAACGCCGGTTATCTACAGTTTAGCAGAAAATTAGGCAATTGGAATCGTCGACATATATCAGCTGATGTTCTTATTAATTGTACCAGTGTTGGTATGAGCGTTAAAGACTGCCCTGTAGATTCAATTGACCAAGTTTCTACTGTCATCGATTGTGTTATTGGTTCAACAAAATTAATTAATATGGCCAAACAATCCGGTCTTCACACAGTCAATGGTGCTGAAATTTATTTGTCGCAATTCAACCACCAATTTAAAATTTATACAGGTCAAACACCCGACGAAAGTATAGTTAAAGAACTGTCCAAGAAAGTGTTCCCTTATGTTTGAGTATTTTATATCTGACGTTGACGGTTGTCTAAACGATGGTAAAATATATTGGGCAGCAGATGGTCAAAAACCGTTTAAAGCATTTGGTAATTATGATCACGACGGAGTCAAGCTACTCAAAAATCATATCAAATTAATTTTTATCAGTGCTGACAAACATGGGTGGGATATTTTAAAAACTCGCATTGTTGATCATATGAAATGCGAACTGCATTATGTACCTGAAAAAGATCGATTTAAATTTGTTGAATACTACGGATTTGACAAAGTTGCCTATATGGGAGATGGGGTATATGATGCTAAAATATTATCAAGTGCTAAATTAGGTATAGCCCCGGCTCAAGCAAGAATAGAGGCCCGGCAGGCAGCTGACTTTGTTACACCTAGCAATGGTGGTGAAGGTGCTTATTTAGATGCAGCCTTACATATTATGAAACTAATGGACATCCAGTATGAATTTTAAATTAGGCATGGGCCCAATGAGCTATCATATCAATGATATTTTAGCCAAGTACGCAAAAGAACAGCAACGGCCATTAATGATTATTGCCAGTAGAAATCAAGTCGATGCTGCCAGCGGTTATGTAATGACCACCGAGGAACTGTCACAGCAACTAACTCCTTTACGCAGCGATTATTTAATGCTATGCAGAGATCATTGCGGGCCATATTTTTTAGATGCTGAAAAAAATCTTAATGTTAGGCAAGCAATAGAAGCAACTAAAAAAACAATAGCCTGCGACATAGAAAACAAATTTGATCTTATACACATAGATACTAGTAGATGTGAACAGCCTTACCATGTAGCAGACGAGCTTTTTAACTTTTGTCTGTCACTGAACCCTAATATCAAATTTGAATTTGGCACTGAAGAAAATGTAGGAGTTGCAGCAGGCATTAAAAAATATCAAGAAGATGTAAAATTTGCCAGTCAATTTCCTAATATGCAATTTGTTGTAGCACAAACTGGCAGTTTAACCATGGAGGACAGACAAGTAGGTAGTTTTGATGTCCCAATGGTTAAGAAATTAGTAAAGTTTGCAGAGGCTGCAGGAGTGAAATTAAAAGAACACAACGCAGATTATCTAACAGCCGAACAGATACAATTGCGTAAAAAAGCCGGAGTTCATGCCTGCAATATTGCTCCGCAGTTAGGAGTAATTCAAACTAAAAAAATATTAGAGCTAGCAAGAAAATTTGACATTGACAGCGGCTATTTTGAAGCTGAAATACTAACCAGTGAAAAATGGCGTAAATGGTTGATTGATGGAGATAATTCTGTTAGAATTGCTATTGCAGGACATTATTGTTTTGGATCATCGGAGTACAAAGAGCTTGAAGACAAGCTTAGTTGGCATTGCGATGTCTATGACGAAGTAACACAAGCCATAGAAGCTTGTTTAAATTTATACTATGAGAACTTATTATGATTGTTTGGTTTAACTGTAAAATTAGCGATATTCGCCCTAACCCCCAACCTAGGTATAATCTAAAACACGATGATAGATTTGACGTAGCAAAATATAGCTTTGCTAGTTTTGCGCCATTGTCTCCGTTGGTAAGTAAATTTATTTTTAATCTAGAAATGGCAGATGCTTATGTCGGACGTGAAGCTGATATGGAAGCGTGGTTAAAATCTGTTCTGCCAGCTGATAAATTAGAATTAAATTGGTTTCGATGTGATACCAAAGAACAATGGGAAGACCTAAGAAATCAAGTAAATGATTTAGACGACGATTTAATCTTTCCAGCTGGCAATGAAGATCATGTGTTCATGGATTCTGGCATTGCTGTATTTGAAGAATTGCTTGAATTAATAAAAAAAGATCCCAATAAACAAGCAGTGTTTATGACCAGCCATTGGCCGGAAAGCATTAGGGCTGCTCAACATTTTAATGGAATCCACGAGGGCAACAGTGTTAGATATAATCTAGGAAATAACGATGCACTAAGGGTAATGAAAAAAGATTTCTTTAATTGGTATGTTGACCAATTAAAAGATAATATGTCTGTGTTTAGAACTGAACACTGGAACGGAATCGTACTACCAGAAAATACAATTTACGTACCAACCAAAGAACAGTTCAGGCACTTTGATGGATATGGGCACGTTGGTATTGGAGCAGATTATTGCCCTCCTTTAGAAATACCTCCAGGATTTTTTAATAAGTCAATAAAAATTAAATATGGATTCGAAGATCATGATCCGGCATGTTTGAATTTAAATCCAAGTGCAGATCATTTACATGCCAGTAAACCCAATGGCACTGATTATAAATGGTGTTTGGAAGATATTCCTGTATTTTTAAACAACTACATTTCTGACCGTGTTACAAATTCGCTGTCAGACAACAATAAACTTAAAGAGGATCGGGACGTAAATTTACTGTTAACCAGTCGATTACATTTTAATTGGCCACATTTTGGTGTTAGATTTGCTGAGGCAAACAGCCCACCAGTCAATTGGTTGAATCCACATATGTTAGCGGTTGAGTTTACCGACTAACTCAGCTATAATCTATAACTAGGAGAAAACAATGAGCGATTACAATCGAAGCTTTAACGGCGACGCAAAAATTAAACTTACCCAATTGATCAATGAAGGCATGACTGTTCTTCAAGAAGTAGAAGATTTAAATGCCGGACTAAATGAAACTATTAAGGCAATTGCTGAAGAGTTAGAAATTAAACCAGCTACCCTTAAAAAAGCAATTAAAATTGCACACAAAGCCAAACTGGGCGAAGCAAACAGAGATCACGACGAACTTAACACTATTCTCGAAACAGTGGGCAAGACTCTTTGAACGATTTATTGTACCATACCTTTGCATGGATTAAAGATGATTGGAAGTCTAATCCTTTACGCTTTGTTGTCGAGTTGCTTGCTTGGGGGATTAGTATTGGCTGTAGTATCACTATGGCAGTCACCGTCCCCAACCCACCGCTTATTGTTCTTTATCCAATTTGGATTAGCGGTTGTGCTATGTACGCTTGGGCTGCTTGGACTCGCAGGTCGTTTGGAATGCTAGCCAACTACATACTTTTAACCGTCATCGACACTGTTGGGCTAATAAGGATGGTAATGTAATGTCATATGTGGACGCATTATTTGATAAACAAAAAGATCGTATTCATGTTGTAGAACGTGTTGATGGTGTACGGGAATACAAAGAGTACCCTGCCAATTACATTTTTTATTATGACGATCCCCGAGGGAAACATCGTACTATATATGGAACACCGGTAACAAGATTCACTACTCGAAATAACAAAGAATTTCAAAAAGAGCTGCGAGTACAGAACGGAAAAAGATTGTGGGAAAGCGATTTTAAACCAGTGTTCCGATGCTTACAGGAAAACTATTTAGGAATCGAACCGCCAAGATTACAGACTGCATTTTTCGACATTGAAGTAGATTTTGACCCGCAACGAGGGTTCAGTCCGGTCTCGGATCCGTTTAATAAAATTACTGCAATAAGTGTATATCTAGATTGGTTAGACAAGCTAGTTACTTTAGCTATCCCACCTAGATCAATGAGCTGGGAAACAGCAGAAGAGATTTCTTTGAAATTTGATAACTGTTTCATCTTCGACAGAGAAGAAGATATGTTAGATACTTTTTTGAATCTAATAGACGATGCAGATATCTTAAGTGGTTGGAACAGTGAAGGATATGACATCCCTTATACGGTGGGACGTATTACTAGAGTACTCAGTAAAGATGATACTCGTCGTCTATGTTTGTGGGGTCAATTTCCAAAACAAAGAGAATTTGAAAGATTTGGTGCTAAGAACATTACCTACGATTTAATTGGCCGTGTACACATGGACTATATGCAATTGTATCGTAAGTACACCTACGAAGAACGACACAGCTATAGTTTGGATGCTATCGGAGAATACGAACTAGACGAACGTAAGACAGCCTATGAAGGCACATTAGATCAATTATATAATAAAGACTTTGAAAAATTCATTACGTATAACAGACAAGACACACGTTTGTTAGCGAAACTGGATAAGAAACTTCGTTTCTTGGATTTAGCTAATACCATTGCTCACGATAACACGGTGTTATTGCAGACAACAATGGGCGCAGTTGCAACTACAGAACAGGCAATTATCAATGAAGCACACAGTCAAGGATTGGTCGTTCCTAACAGGAAAAATCGAGAAGAAGATGGAGACACACAGGCGGCAGGTGCCTATGTTGCTTATCCCAAAGTCGGAATGCACAAATATATCGGAGCCATTGACATCAACTCGCTCTATCCCTCGGCTATTCGAGCCCTTAATATGGGACCAGAAACAATCGTAGGACAATTACGTCCGGTGATGACTGATCGATATATTACAGACAAGATATCCAGCGGAGACAGTTTTGCAGCTTCATGGGAAGGTTTATTTGGTAGTTTAGAATATGATGCAGTAATGCGCGGTGATCCCGGAGTAGAAATTATCATCGATTGGGAAGCTGACGGAACCAGTAGTGTACATAGTGCAGCAGATGTTTGGAATATTATTTTTGACAGTAATAAATCCTGGATCCTAAGTGCTAATGGTACTATATTTACTCATGATCGTAAAGGTATTATTCCTGGTCTATTAGAGAGATGGTATGCTGAGCGAAAGCAAATGCAGGCCAAGCTTAAGGAATCTACTACATCTGAAGATCAAGAATACTGGGATAAACGACAGTTAGTTAAGAAGATTAACCTGAACAGTTTGTACGGTGCTATTCTTAATCCAGGTTGTAGATTTTTTGATAACAGAATCGGTCAAAGCACTACGTTAACTGGAAGAGCTATTGCCAAGCATATGGATAGTTTTGTCAATGAATGTATTTTTGGAAAATATGATCATACTGGTGATTCAATTATCTATGGTGATACTGACTCTGTGTATTTCAGTGCTTGGCCTGCTGTACGAGCAGATGTTGAAGCCGGCCGTATGGAATGGAATAAAGATATTGCTGTTCAACTGTATGACAGCATTGGAGAACAAGTAAATCAAAGTTTTCCTGGTTTCATGGAAAAAGCTTTTCATTGTCCTCGACAGAATGGGTCTATTATTAAAGGCGGCCGAGAACTAGTAGCTATGTCTGGGTTGTTCATCAAGAAAAAACGATATGCTGTTCTTATCTATGATAAAGAAGGTAAACGTTTAGATGTCAAGGGTGCAGAAGGCAAAGTAAAAGCCATGGGTTTAGACTTAAAAAGAAGCGATACTCCCAAGGTTGTGCAAGACTTTTTAAGTGAAATTCTATTAGATGTATTAACAGGCACAGATAGAGATTCTGTTATAGAGAAAGTTAAAAATTTTAAAATAAAATTTCAAGAGCGACCGGCTTGGGAAAAAGGTACACCCAAACGTGTGAACAACTTAACCAAGTACACTGCCGAAGAAGCCAGACAAGGTAAAGCCAACATGCCCGGCCATGTTCGTGCAGCAATGAACTGGAATAATTTACGACGAATGCACAGTGACAATTATAGTATGCAAATTGTAGATGGCATGAAAGTTATTGTCTGTAAATTAAGAAATAATCCGCTGGGATATACTAGCGTAGCATATCCCACCGATGAAACTCATATTCCCCATTGGTTTAAAGAACTACCATTTGATGATAATTCTATGGAAGAAAGCATTGTAGATCAAAAAGTAGAAAATTTATTAGGTGTTTTAAATTGGAGAATCGCTGAAAACACGAACATCAATAGCACATTTAATGACCTTTTTAGTTTTGAATAATATGCAACTTAGTCAGTTAGTGTCAATTAAAAAAAGTATCCAACTAATCAATTTGGAAAATTCCGCAGAAGCTCTTTCTGCATTGTCTAAATCCATTGATATAGGGTTATTAGACATTGAGCAAAACTACACAGAAGAATCTGCGGCACTGCGACAAACGTATTCGACATTAGAAAACAATTTAACCAATGTAAAAGATAACATAAAAAATCTATTAGAATCGATCGACAAGGAAATTCTTCAACGTGCTTCGCACTATTGCCGAAGGGGATCTATTCTTGATGGTATTCCTGTGGTCGAAAAAATGAATGCTGAGGCAGAAATTCGAACCAGAATAAGATTATTTCCACCCGAAATAAAATATGATATCTTTAGTATTATAAGAAAATTTACATCGCCTCAATATCCTGCATTAGAACTAGGCCCAGGAAATGGACAATTCACTCAGTACATGGTGGCTGGTGATCCTTTATATCTAGTAGACATCAATCAAGAATTTTTAGAAAAAGCACCAAATCAGTTTACTTTTGAATATAGAAAAAGAATTAGAACTTATCAAATTGATGCTCATGGATTCGGCGACAATGATTTAAGTTGTTTACCACAAAATCAATTTGGTTTTGTACTGGCCATAGACTTAATGGATTTTTACACTTGGGATTTTGTCAGCGATTATTTAAAAAACATCTACAATGTTCTGCGACCTGGCGGAACTTTAATGTTCACTTATAACAACTGCGAAGAATTTAGTGCGGTTATATCAGTCGAACGCGGATTACGTGGTTGGGCAACAGAAACTGATATGAAGAAAACATGTATTGATATTGGTTATGAAATTGTAGAAACTAAAAACATACCAGGTCATACGTACTGGGCTGTGGTTAAAAAACCAGGAAATTTAGAAACAAATAAAATTCAACAAGCTATGGGCGAAATAGTTCTGGCAGGTAGTTGATTTTTCTAAATAAAACATATATAATTAATTCATTCATCGGAGAACATATGAAAGATCATCTATTAGACATCGTACAACACACGCACGGCTTAGGCAACATTAACTTAGTTAAAATTGTAGGAGCAGAAGAAGACACATCATTGCAGGCTTCAGCAGAGGACCGAAGTGTTATTTTACAAGCTAAATTTAAAGGACCAATTGCCGATTTTATCGGAACTTTTGGTATGCCAAATTTAGGAAAATTGCAAACCATTTTAAACATTCCTGAATATAAGGAAGATGCTAAAATTACTGTAAACACACAAAATCGCAACGGCGAACAAGTACCAGTCGGGGTTCATTTTGAAAACAAAGACGGGGACTTTAAAAACGATTATCGTTTTATGAGCAGCGAAATGTTCACAGACGAACAGAAGAAGACCATCACCATGCGCTCAGTTAATTGGACAGTTGATATTGTTCCCACAGTGGCATCTATTCAAAGATTAAAGTTTCAAGCTAGTGCTAACAGTGAAGAAAACAATTTTATAGCTAAAATTGAAAATGGAGATCTAAAATTCTATTTTGGTGATCACAGTAGTCACGCAGGCAATTTTACTTTCCAGTCTGGTGTAAGTGGTAAACTTTCGAAATCGTGGGCATGGCCTATTGCTGTTGTTATTAGTATCCTGTCTTTGCCAGGCGATAAAACATTTAAAATCAGCGACGAAGGTGTGGCAATGATTACAGTAGACAGTGGAATTGCAGACTACAATTATTTGTTACCTGCACAACAAAAATGATTGCTAGCTTTTGTTAAAAATACAATGACAGAAAAAATTGAACAAGATGACTTAACTGCCAAACAAAAAGATTATGCTGTATTTCTACCGGCACTGAGCAGTTTTTATTCTACTTACGTGGGAAAGCAAAGGCACGACCCTAATTATGTAGACTCTGCCAGAATCCCACAAAAATTTAATGCGGGAATCGAAGGCATTAATTGGCTCAACGACAAACAGGGATATTTTCATTATAAATGGGCACTATATAGTGCAGGACATGCTAACTTAGACGTTAATAAGTTTGACCCCAGGGAAGA
>Ga0049080_10000441_pt1 | contig 14019 bp, 24 predicted proteins | sample GreLakmeER15MSRF_FD_66716 | JGI IMG/M metagenome (GOLD analysis project Ga0049080, IMG submission 66716) | Freshwater lentic microbial communities from great Laurentian Lakes, MI, USA - Great Lakes metaG ER15MSRF | ecosystem: Environmental > Aquatic > Freshwater > Lake | place: Great Lakes... | reverse complement strand
CTTTGGTGAAGGAGTAGAAAGACCAGTCTTGAAAGACATGTATTGGGTTTCAATTTCATCTTGTGCCTTTAGAGTCAGATACACAAAGTCGGCTGGTAGATCAATACCATTCTTTGTTTCAGCAAAAGGCATCCATCCAATAAAAGCTAGACGACCATCTGGAGTAGGAACAAGGGCCATAGGATCCTTGATGTTCCAACCAGTGTCCGTCTTAGTAGCACGGCAAAGAACGTCTTCACCTGTCTTCATACGCATAATTAGAGTTTCAGTGTTTTCCATAGTACCCATAATATATCTCCTAAATTAAGATTTGCAAGCACAAACACCAAAGATTTTCTTCCAAAGAGGACAATCTTCTGGTTTCTCCACAGGCCAACAATTGCCGGGATTCATTTTACAAACAAGTTCTGAGTTTTGTAGTGCAGATTTTACACCCATAAGAACTTGTTCTTCAGTTAATACAAGATCAACAGTACGTCCATTAATATCGGTTTTAGCATAGAATAAGTTTTCCATAATAACCTCCGATTTATTTATAAAGAAAATCTGTCCTTTTTAGAAGGACAGATTTCCCATGACCAAACAAATTGTAAACTCAGCGAGTCTTGTAGCGAGTACCGTCTGCACGGAACTTGAACATACGACGGCCCGGATGAGTGTCCTTCATGAAGTATTGGGTACGACCGGTTGAACTCATACGAGTCTCAACGCGCCAGTTACCGAACTCTTCAACGATCTCGCGGATGTCGCTGATGGTTGCACGGAGGTTCTGCACGCCGAAACGAGCACGAGCCTCAGCAGCAGTCAGAGTACGGCCACGCTTGCTCAGATAGTTAATCACCTTGTTTTGCTTAGTAATAGTACGCATAATAAAACCTTTCTAGAAATTTTAGGACATTCAGTTATTACCATTCACTGTCCTGTGATGAATGGCTTACGTTTAGTTAATATACATCTAAAATAACGGGTGTCAAGAAATCATTAAATCTTTTCTGCAATTTCTCGCACCTTCATCCACTCTGGACGACGGTAATCGTCCATGGGAGGAAATTGTGACTTCTTGAGAACTGGATGATTGAATGCTTGCTTCATGTCTGCCATGATCAAGTTAAGATCTTCGATATTAGCACCGAATACACTAGACTGACTCACCGTATGATCGATGGGTTCATCATCAATGTAATACACTTCATGAATACCATACCATGGAGTTTCATTAGTATCGTCCATAATAATACGGTAATTCCAAGTTAGTTTTCCACTCATTGCTTGTATTCCTTTCGTTCCTGATCACGCTTCTCGCAAATCAGTTGCCATTCCTTATCGTCGTTTGGAAGATAAGTGGCTTCAGCAACATCAACTTCCACCACAGTGGCTCGCCAACCGTCTGGAAGAACCACAACACTGCCGTGTTTCATTTCTTCGTTCATGCGTGTAACTTCTTGATTTAAGGTACGGTTATTGATTGTATGATTTGGTCGAACCAATAAAATTTTACGAGTCATTACTTTTTCCTCTTTCTACCCATAAGTAGGACGGGTGGGACTCGAACCCACACTACGAACATTTTAAGTGTTCCGACTCTGCCATTGGTCTACCGTCCCAAAAGTGCCCCCTGTAGGGATCGAACCTACGACCTATAGATTAAAAGTCTACTGCTCTACCAACTGAGCTAAGAGGGCTATTCACTTGTAACTCACATAATATAGCTCAGGATTTACGGGAGTCAAGAATTATTTGCGATATCTTGAAGAAGTATTTTTTCTTTCTTCTTGACCATCCTCTAACTGACCAATAGAAGCAGTATCTGGTGTTTTTACTTTTTGACCCATTTTTTCAGCAGCCCATGTTGGTGTGGTTTTTATGGCATCCCAATTTGCTTTTGCCAAATCAACAACAGCACCGGTAGTAACAGCTTCCGGAGAACTGATATTTAATAAATCAGAAACTTGATTAAAAGTTGGTAATTTAAATTTTGAAAGAATTTTTGTTGCCGGAACCGACGGTTTAACTGTTAGTTTAGGAGTTGGGGTTATTGGTTTTGGAATTTCTATTGTGCCTGCTCTTAATGGTCCACTAGAATAACCTTCTATTGTGCCTGCTCTTAATGGTCCACTAGAATAACCTTCTATTGTGCCTGCTCTTAATGGTCCACTAGAATAACCTTCTATTGTGCCTGCTCTTAATGGTCCAGAAGAAATATCTGATTCTGATAGAAATTGTAGAAAGCTTTTCATACAAATATTTAGAAAACAAAAAACCTCACTTTTTAGGTGAGGTTTTTTAAGAGTTATTTGTACGATTCTGGTAGACCCTAATCACAGACAACGCTGAAGTTGTAGCACCTTCAGAAAGCTTTTATAATATAAAATAAAGTGTCTTTAATAATTCTTAGCAATACTAGGAAGACGACCAAGCCGCTCTAGGGCTTCGCGGGTCTTCTTCTTGGCATTCTCAGCAATAGCAAGTTGACGATCTCGCGTAGCATTACGCTTACGCTTACGGTGCTTCATGAAAACTTTACGAGTAGGTGTATTAGCCATAATGTTTATTATACACTACGGTTTAAACAAGTCAAACAATTTATCCCAAAATCTTTTAATAAAATTTGGAAATCCTAGAGGTCCTCGTTGTAGGCTGTACTGCCAACCAGACAGATCTGTGGCTCTCATAAACTCTTCGGCACTCATTCTGGAAGACTGAGTGGAAATGCTTCTCCACAGCTTAACTTCATTAGACAACACCTTGATCTGCTTTAACAGCAGTTCTTGGTATTGTGTATGAAGGTCTCGGCAGTTTTTATCACACATTATGAAAAGATCGTATTAATTTGTCGGTTCACTCGTATAAACGTAGTACACTTTGGAAGATCCTTGAGACGAGCAGCACCAACATATGTACAAGCAGAACGAACACCACCAAGAATTTGTTGCATCACACCAGCCACTGGACCTGCTGGTTCAACAAACACTCGCTTTCCTTCTGCTGCACGATACGTTGCCACTCCTCCAGAACGCTTCTCCATTGCTGCTGCCGAGGACATCCCGTAGAACTCCTTGCCCTCGTCTGTGACTTGACCTGCTGATTCGTCTGTACCAGCAAACATTCCACCAATCATAACAAAATCTGCACCCGCTCCAAATGCCTTGGCTACATCACCGGGACAGGTACAACCACCGTCCGATATCACGTAACCACCCAATCCGTGTGCGGCATCAGCACACTCCATAATGCACGACAGTTGCGGGTAGCCAACACCAGCAACCTTGCGAGTCGTGCAGACTGATCCAGGACCAATACCAATCTTTACAATATTTGCTCCTGCAAGAATCAGTGCTTCAGTCATTTCTCGTGTCACAACATTTCCAGCAATCAGAATATGATCCGGAAACAATCCACGAATAGTACGAACATAATTCACAAACTTTTCAGTGTATCCGTTTGCCACATCAATACAAATAAACTTGATGGACTTGTGCTTGTTTAAAATTCGTTCAGCCTTTTGAATTTCTTCCATGCTGGAATTCATGTCACCCATGCCCATGGTGTACACCACGTTGGGTGGCCAGTTCACATGATCCGTAATCCAGCCGTACATAAAGTTGTCCCATTCAGCTTCTGTGTAATACTTGTGAATACCACACAGCGCATTATATTCTGCTAGGCTGTCCGCCATTTGAAACGTGCCAACTGTGTCCATGTTGGCAGCAACAATTGGCACACCAGTCCATTCTTGTTCCATATTGTCTGGAAGTTTGAACGTAAACTTGCGTGCCACATCAACCTTACTACGGCTGTCAAGATTGCTGCGCTTTGGGCGAATCAGAACGTCGGCGAAATCCAGTTTGATGTCATCTTCAATCTTCATAATAACAATTTACTCCAAAAAGTCACACAGTCAAGTAAAAAACATTATTTTCCGCCAGCAGCGTAATAACCAGAGATGGCAGAACGCAGTTTAGTCATGATTTTTGCCAAATTACGCCAATCTTTTTGATCAAGTAGATACTCTTCGTACATACCAAGCACTTCAGCAGCAGTTTCGGCCAATTTTTGTGAAGTTTTTTCGAGAAGTTCTGATTTTTTCTCTTCAGCCATTGGTAGATCCCCTTGTGATTCTGGTTTTTTCTTATTGGATGTCAGTTTTTTCATTTCTGATCAATTTAAAAACGCGATTCGGGTAAAAACTTCTCCATTGACTAGCATCTAAGTCCCAAACTGCGACAACTCCTTGTCTGTTGTATTTAGTTGGTACTGAAGTTACATCCTTTAGAGTACATCTCATACGTCTAAACGATCCATCAGTCACTTTATAAAAGAAAAGTGTACAAATTCCTTTGTTTAGTTGATCCATTATTTCCATAACACCAGGATTAACAAATTCTTTAGGTCCAGAATCATTTTTTTCTTGAATTTCAATGCTTGATCGGTCAACAAATTTTAGTTCACCGATTTCGCGTTGATCTTTTTCTTCGTTTTCTTTCATTTATTCGTAAAACTCTGGATTTTTTTGTCCGTAAAGACGAATTAATTGACCTGCTGTGGCATTTGCTTCGTTTTCACATGCAGAACCAGTCTCTCCGTTTAATTCCTCACCGTTTACGTTCTGTTTATGGTGTACAAGTTCGTGTGCGATTGATCTGGCAACATCAAAAAGTGCTCGACCTTTCGCGTAAACCTTGATATTTTTAGAATTTGGACAGTAATTTGCGGTTGTCATGTTGTCATCTCGTACTTGCACCAGTTCGATTTTGGGTGTATCTTGTAATTTCAGATGATCACATGCAAATTGAACAAAATCGTCCAATTTTTCTTCTAACAGCATGGTGGTTTTTAGATACTGGTTGAATCCTAACATGACTCTAGTATTTATAGAAAGCTAAATATTCATATGAAATCATTTTTACAACACCTTCAAGAACGTTCTCTATTAGCTCCCATGATGCTGTCTGCTGCGTTAGGTGCTGGAACTCCTCCAGAAGCACCAAAACCAACAGAACAGCCGGTTCAAAAAACCGAACCAGCAAAAAAGCCAGCATGGCACGGTTTAATTTCCGGTTCTGAAGGAATGCGAACCAAAGCGTATTGGGATCCAACCGGAAAGGTTTGGACGATTGGTAAAGGATCAACCACACATCCCAATGGTGCTCCAGTAAAACAAGGTGATGTAATTAAACCAGAGCAAGCTGATGAGTATATGGAAAATTACGTAAACAAGAATTTAGTTCCAACTCTACAAAAGAAAATTCCAACTTGGGATAAATTAAATTCTAACCAACAAGGCGCATTGATTTCTTTTGGATATAATGTAGGACCAAACTTTTACGGTTCTAAAGGATTTCAAACCGTCAGTAAGTGTTTAAGTTGCCAAGAAAATTTAGGTGGTGTTCCAGATGCTTTGAAACTTTATAACAAGTCTGGTGGTAAAGTACTGCCAGGATTGACTACCAGAAGAGAAGCTGAAGGAACTCTTTGGAATACTCCGGCGAATTAATTATACGTTCTTTTTGCATTTGCTTGCATTAATGGCTGGGTTCGTTCATTTACATCTAAACTAACACGCAAAGTTCCTCTAGCTCCTCTTTCTTTAGTTTCTGGTTTAAATTCTGGAGAACCAGCAGTACTCAATTCGTGGGGTTCGTGTGTAGTCACATGTCCTATATGTCTTAAAAATGTATCTGCCAGATCACGAATTTTTTTGTTGCCTTTTTGTGTGTGATGCTGAGTGACGGCTACTCCCTGTCTAGATCCGGATATTGCAAAAGCAGTTCCTATTTGGCTCAATACATCTGGAATATGTGTTTTGACTTGTTCTGCTGCTACTTTTCTTTGTTCTGTGCCGGAAGCAGGAAACACTCTTTGTATTTTGTTTTTTTCACTTACTGCACCTAACCCAAATCTTTTTCCTAATTTTGCCATATATCTGGGAGTCATTTGTTTAACTCCACCAGATTTTCTTGTAAATCCTATAGGTTCATCTGCAGCCAACTGATAATCGTTTTGATGTTTTCCAGGTTTTACTATTTTTGATGTTCTGTGAACATCTAATTTACCTTTTAAATCGTAAGGTAATAGTTGACCTTGCCATCTAACAATAACATCTCCTCTATGGCCAGATCCAGTTAATTGTGCTGGTTCATAAAATGAATATTCGCCTTCTTGCAATTCGTCTGGTGACTTATTTTGGGCTCTTGTTATTTTTATTTGATTTCCATCAAAATTATAAGAAGGAGAATTCTCTAAAACATTAGCATGAGCTTGCATAAACTCATGTTTTGCTTTTAGTTTTTTTTCTTGGTCTTCTATTAAATATTGAGCAAAAGAAAACATTTTTATTTTTGTTGATTTGCTGGATGGCTAGTAGGAACAACTACAGGTGAGCCTTTGAAGTCTGGCATCTTGACAGCAAAATTACCAGCCCTCTTTAACATGGGCATTCCACCTTTGATACGAAGACCAGCAATAAGACCTTCATTTTCTGGAATACCGTGATACTTTTTATCAAGATGGCGATGATCATGAGTATCCGCATCGATTACAGTATACTTTTTTCCAGTCTTTTCGTCTATCACGTGTGAAGGAAGTGGATCGCCTGCTTTACCTTTACGACCACCACGAGCAGCAAATACCATTGCTACGGTTCCACCGTTGTCTAAATGTTTACGAGCATTACCCCAGTTACTATCCGAACCTTCAATACCAGTTGATGAAAGAGTTAAATGGTAGTTTGGAGGAAGTTGTTTTTTGCTGCCATCTGGATTAAGCACGCGACCAGCAATCTTGGTGTAATCGTAAAATTGTGTGTTTGGATGCTCGCTGAAAACTTCTGGATGAAGCTTTTCGTGAGGAATATCCGAAACCACGTTTAGACGGACTGCAGCTTTCTTTCCTTGTTTTACTGCTGCTCTTTCGTGTGCGTCAATTTCGTGGTGCACAACAGTCATAAATTCTGTTGGCTTATCTAACAACATATCAGTGCGTTCTAGACGTGCTTTTTGTACGCTGCTCATTGCACCACGGCCTGCTTTGTTTAGACAGGCTGCACGACATTCTTCAGTTGCACATGAACAAGTGTTTACACGACCAGACTCATTTGAAGGCGAAAGCGAAAGACCAATAGTTTTATATTCAGGAATAGTTTCGCTTTCTTTAGCCAATTTAGGATTACTGCCTTCAGCACCAAATAATCTACGTTTCTTTAATCCGGTTGCTTCGCGTGCAGCCTTTTCTGCTCCTGCAGCCTTCCATGCGCCGCCTTTAATTTTATCAAATCCTGCTTTGACTGTGCCCCAAGAAACGCTTTGTGGTTTTTCTGCAGCCATCTGAGGAAGTGAAATGGTTTGTTCGGTTAAAAAATCCACATATTCTGCAAACTCGTAAATGCTGACAATTTCTTCTTGTGTTACATCACAAGTTTCACATGCAGTACCAACATTATTTAAAACTTCACTGATGGTTCTGAATTGTTTGCCCACAAAACGCTCTACTAGATTTTTATTAAATGGATTCATTTTACTTTCCTCTTATAAACTAAGTCTTTGATCTTGTTTCAATCTGAGATATTCTGTAATTTTATCTAGGTATCCTAGATTACGTAATTCTTTGAACACCAGGTTCTCAATAGAGAACTCGCCGCCTTGTTTCAGGGCAGCAGAACGCATCTCGCTGAATTTAGTTTTCAAAGTTTCGAACGCTCCGTCTTCTGCGCTGGTGTTGATTAGTGTGTCAATTTTTTCCACGTACTGTTCGACTTTACGCTTGATGGCAGGATCTCTCAGATTGACTTCTTTCTTTACCGGTTGAACCAACCACTTATCATTCTTTACGCTGTACACACCTTGATCTTTGGTGTAAGGCGTGTCTTTATCTTGAGCGTACAGTTCAACATCATGACCGTAGATTTTAATATCGTGGACGAGCCCCCATAGCTGTTTCTTGCCACGTAGATACTCGTCAAGTAGTCCTTCGCATTCTGGAATTTTATCCATATCAACCACAACGTGCAGATCAATATCTGAATACGGTGTGTAGTTGTAATTAGCGTTACCACCAACCAGAATAACATCAGTAACGGCAGCTGGAGGAATCTTGGCGAATCCTGCCCAGGTTCTGGCAATCATCATAAGTTTAGCATTTACTTCTGCACGTAACGAATTACCGTCCCAAATCTTAGGATTTAGCTTGTCGTGGTACTGAAGAGTCAGTTGCGTGAGTTCCTGTAATATTTGGCTAAAGCCTTTCATACCAATATTTATGATATATTTTTTATTGACTTTTCTTGAAAAAGTAGTATATTGTATTGATGAACAACAGTTTAGCCAATCTGTTAGGATTAACAGAACAAGAACTTTTGGAAATTGCACTGGAAAATACTAGTGCAATGGGATTTTTTGAAGGATACGCCTCAGAATCCCATTTTAAAAAGTTCGTTCAAACCAATCCTAAAATCACAAATAACTATAAACCAGGTGATCACAATCTGATTAAAAAGGGTGATCGAGTTTGTGTGTATCAAGACACTGAAATTACCTTTGAATTAAAAACAATTATTACTGATTATTCAGTGTCTACCAGAACAATTAAAAAAAATATAGACGTTTTTGGTGAAGTTAGTTACAGCGGAGCTTTCAGAACCAGAGGTTCCCGTAAGCGACAGATTACATTTTCTGACGGAAGTACTATTGAAACGTACAACAACAAACGAGGCCAGTTTGACGCGTTTGCTGTGTGTGTTCGTCCGTTTACAGGAAAGTGGGAATGGATGTACTGTTTGGAGTCTGATATTCCATCATGTAATAATCCTGAATTAACACCAATACAGAACGCAGAATTATTGCGTCCATTCGTGCTGGTGCAGTGGCCACCAAAAGATTATTGGACAGACTCTCTGGATGAGATTTTAGAACGAGCTTGTGTGAACCAACCAACCGTTTGATTATTAGTCAACTTTGTCTGGTTTGCCGTTCATATAGTCGTGTACTGAACTGATATAGTCTTTAGCCTTGGTGATCTTGGATTGTACCCAAGCTTCTAGTTGGGTGTCGTCCTTCATCATACTTGCAAGCTCTTGAGCCTTTTGTGCAAGAACTTTCAATTCACCGATAGCCATTTGACCTTCGGTGTCTCGTTCTTCGTACATTTTTTGTATTGAGTTTAATCCAAAACTAAATATATTTTTGTTTGTTTTTGGTATAATACTCAATAGATCCTTGCTTGTTTCTGGCATGATACTTAACAAACCACTGCCAGTTGTTGTGGGTGCTAAATATTTACCATCACCGTCTCCAATGTATTTGGGGTATGGAAATGGACTCGGTTCGGATTTGAATCTGGGTTCATATCCAGGTGTTGGTTTTGGTGTTGGCTCTATTTCCCGAATTGGCTTTGGTAATGGGAATGGAAGTGGCCTTGGCTCTATTCCCGGAATTGGTTTTGGTTCTGGCTTTGGGAATGGGAATGGAAGTGGCTTTGGCTTTGGCATTGGAAATGGTTCTGGCTCTATTCCCGGAATTGGTTTTGGGAGTGGCCTTGGCTCTATTCCCGGAATTGGCTTTGGCTCTGGCTTTGGGAATGGGAATGGAAGTGGCCTTGGCTTTGGTAGTGGTTCTGGAATTGGATATGGTTCTGGCTTTGGTAGTGGTTTTGGCATCGGTCTTCCACCACCAAATCCACCACCTTGTGTACGATTATATGTTGCATCTTGGTCGCTGTATTGACCCATTTGTTCGCTTATAATTTTACCCCAAGTTTCATATAATTGTTTTGTAATTTTATCCATATCGTATCCTTTTTGAATATTTATATAAAATGAAAACCCCCGGATTTCTCCGAGGGTTTCCAAAGACCTAAGAGATTACAGGATCACTTGGCGGCGCAAGCACTCACAGCAGCAACCCCAGACCACACCCAAGCAATGGTCTTTACAGCGTAGGGAAGCACAGCAAGAAACAGCGCAACTTGAAGAGGATTCTTCCAGCAGAATCCACCGCTAACCGGACATGACTTATTATTAGTACTCATTAGTGTCTCCTTTATAAAATGCCTTCCCGAAAGAAGGTAGAATATCTAGCAAGATTCCACTATTTTTTCCGTTTCAGGAAAACTTAAAAAACTTCGTTTACAGCGTGAATAACGCCTTTTTGAATGCCAGCATTTGGAAAAACTGCATGAACTGTCTTTAAGTAGTCTTTCAGGTTCTGGTTACGCTGCCACGAGTCTTTCTTGGTTTGTTTTCCCACACCACTCTTATCGCCAGGATATACGGATATAAACAATCTACCACCCGGCTTCAAGTGTGATTGTGCAGTTTTCAGTACGTCAAGATGAACTTCTGGTTCTTTAATTGTGTTGAGCACGTTGAATAAAGTCACAGTGTCTGCGCCTCCGCGAGCCTTCACGGTTTCCGCCACTTTTTTATTGTGTTCTTCTGAACGATTGAACGGATCCAGCACGTGACTTTCCACTCCGTGTCCTGCTAAGAATTTCACACCGTGATCGTACTTACCACCACCCAGATCCACGTTCAATGTGTCCGGCTTCCATCCAATATGTTTGGCAACCGTGCTAAACCCTTTGGCAACTTGCGATTGTGAAGTTCCCGCAGATGAAAACTCTTGAGCTTCTTGTAAGTGTTGTTTAAATGTTTTCACTGAGAATCTCCTGGCGATTTTATTGTTCCTGCTTCTCGTAGTCGTTGCCTAATTTCAGGAGTAACTCGGTTTGAAAACGCTTGAAGTCTGCGAACCGTATTAGAATCTCCACCGTTTCTGTATAAATCTATAAATCCACGTTTATCAACTGTATTAATTTTTCCTGTTTCCCAATCAGTTTCTTGTGTTGTATAACTTGGTTTGGAGTGGTGTAGTATTTGGAACAGGTGTTCATCTGATAATGCATGCGGATGGTGTTCTGCAATGTGCATTCGTAATGGTTCAGATCCTGTTGTTACAGCTTTAGTTAACAGATGATCTATATTCATATCTTCTTTTTTTCGTGCAGTCCATCGTTTTCTTTCCGGACCGCCCATAGAATCCAGAGCCCATCTCATGGCAGATATTTGCACTGCGTGATTTGGGTGTTCCAGTGCAGTTTCTGCGTGTTCGGGATGCATAGCCGCCATTCGTTGGCCTGCTTGTGGAACAGCCCACTGAGCAACAAGAGGATCAGGATCGCGTAGTGCACGGTGCATTTGTTCTCGGTCGTATACGTTTCGTGCTCCGTGACTACGAACTATAGGATCTTCACTGTCTAATAGCTTACCGACAATATCAGGAGCGATGAGTTGTTTTCTTTCAGAGGAACTCATATCATCCACATGCATCATTGCTTGTTTAACAGTTTCGCGTCCTCCTTTGGTGAGTGCATCGCGTAATTGTTTGTGTGAAACTGGGTGAGTGTATTTTGCTGAAGCCAAATGTGCTGCTTTCATTCGGTCTGCTTGTGTGCCTGATTTGGTAGGAACATCTAAAATTTTACTTAGATGTTCTTGTTTATCGGTGTGATTGTCTGTGTGAATATTTTGGTAGTGCATGTAGTCACGCATACCGTGAACAGCACCACGGGCTTCTGAATCTTTTATTTCCGGAAGAGGTCTGCCCGGATCAGACAGGACTTGCATTTGTTCTGGATTTTTGTCGTTGGTCCATACCGGAAGATCTTTTTCATTCATAAATTGAATTTGATCGTGGTCGCTACTATCTTTTACAGGCACATTAATCTGGTACCGTTCTCCCTTGTATTTGGGAGCTTTAGGTATCAGTGCGTATAGTGGAGCTTTTTCGCTGTAGTGCTGGAACATGTTGTGTTGGCCAGTGGAAGCGGTACACCAGTTTGTTCCACGGCCCACAGCACACGCTGCCGCTTTGGTGTGAGGTTCAATCACAGTCCAGTGTTCGTTTTCACCGTGAACCTTATACTCTTCTGAATTTAAATGTTGTAGCGATTCATCTGAAACTGGATACACTTTTGCAAGATGAGCGTGTAGTGCACCGGCTCCTTGAATTCTGGCTAAACTGGCATCACTCTTGCCTTCTGTTCGGGCTTGACGTAAACGTTTCAGATTGGGTATAACTGTGCTATGTACGTCTTCTTCTCGCTGAATTCCTCCACCATGAAAATGTTTCAGAACCCATCTACCTTCTTCAGTTGTTAGATCATGTAAACCTAAAGAGTGTGAAATAATATTAGTTTTTGATTCAGGTGTTTGTGCTCCACGATTAGTGTTGTTACGATAATGTGTGAGTTGTCCTAGTTTATCCAAAATAGCATCACCATGCTGATCAATAAACTGATGCCACGCTTTATTTTCAAGCAGGAACGCTTCTCGCAGATATTGACGGAACGATAACATCAGTCAGTCCCGCCCATCATTTTTGCGATCTCAGGATTTTCCAGTTCTTTCGACGGTTTTTTTTGCAGAATAGGTTTGCGCTGATTTTTCAACCAGCTTTGGTAGTACAACTCCATTTCAGGTTGTGTCATACCGCCGTGCTCGGGTGCACCTGCGTAGTCTGCGTCTTGGGGTTGTTCGTCGGCTTCCGAGATGTACTGTAAAAATGATTTCATGTGATTATTTATGGCTTATTCGGTTTTACTCGAACGATTCTGGTGTAACTTTTATGTGGAGCACCGCCACGTTCCACGAAGTCTTGAATTTGATCACGACCTTCTAACACGTGAGCCATAGCTTGTATAGTAGGATCTAGATGACCGTAAGTTTCTGCGGCTCCGTGTACATCCATATGAATACTTGCAATTTTTGGTTCGGTGTGATGTGCGTGTCTTGCCAGTTTAAACAGTGCGGGTGCTTTACCTTGTAACCACAAGGAAAGTGGGTTACGATGACCACGAACCCAGCCTTTACTCATCACCAAGGAGTCTACTCCAGGATTAGTGTCAGAGTATCCGGTGGCTAATTGTTCTACTCGTTTTTTGGCTAATCGTTGTCTGCCTTCTGCGGTTTGCAGATCTGGTTGCTGGGGATTTTCAAATTTTAGTATGCTGTCGTGCAGTTCTTCTGGAGTAATTCCAAAATGGTTTAAATTTTTTACTACAAATCCAGCGTGATAGGTTGAGTCCAGTAATCCGTTTGGTCCGGGAGTTTCTGGCTCACCGGGAGCGTAACTGGAATTACCTGCTATATGAGTGGTTTGTCCGGTTTTAGAGTTATACCAGAAAGAACCAGCAGCCAATGGTTTTGGTGCTGCTTGACCAGCATCGGCTAGCGATTCCCGTAAAAACTGGAGAAACGATTTCATTCACAGTTCCACTTTCTTAAAGATTTATTAATACGTGAGTCTGGATCACGTGCTGTTTTGGCAGATGTTAGTTTTGCTTTCATGCCTTTCATTCTGCGACAGAATGAGAGTCTACGCTTGGCTTTTTTGGAGCCCTTTTTTAATTTTTTTGGATCGGTAGTGACAGCAGTTTGCAGCTTGCTGCCCGGATTTTCGCGGCGGTAAGACTCAACGCCTTTTTTATTTAAACCACCTTCTGGATCTTTACCCGCTTTCCGAGTCCATGCGGCAGACTCTGAAACGTATTCAAGAAACGATTTCATATCAATACCCGTCGTTTCCACGTGGAGCCAGATTGCTGAATCGGCGGTTAGCAAATCCAGGTTTTTCTGCACCAGCCATTTGGTCGGCGTATGCTGCAGCCTTTTCGCCAACCCGTGCTAAACGTTCTACGTGAGCAAATATTCCACCAACAGTGACAGGTGGCTCACTGGCTTCTGCTGCTGTGAGAGCACGATTCAGCACACGAGGTGTACGTAGTTGTTGTTCACGAGTCACGTCTTGGCCTGCAAGTCTGTTCTGTCTTCGGTCGATAGCCGAACCGGTTTCTGCTTGTTTTTCTGTGGCTTTAAGAACTCGCAGTTTACGTTGAATGCCTGCTTCTGATAGAAATTGAGAAAATGTTTTCATATGTTTTAAACGTTGTTGCGTTTTCTCCACAATTGAATTAATCCTGCTAATCCACCTAATCCTGCACCTACTGCTGCTCGGGTTGTGGCAGGAG
>Ga0049080_10000438_pt1 | contig 14056 bp, 19 predicted proteins | sample GreLakmeER15MSRF_FD_66716 | JGI IMG/M metagenome (GOLD analysis project Ga0049080, IMG submission 66716) | Freshwater lentic microbial communities from great Laurentian Lakes, MI, USA - Great Lakes metaG ER15MSRF | ecosystem: Environmental > Aquatic > Freshwater > Lake | place: Great Lakes... | reverse complement strand
ATAGGAAACAGTAAATTACCAACCAAAATAGTCAGTGCTGCCGCTGTTGTTCCGCCTGTACCACCATTGGCGACAGGCAAAGTTCCCGTCACATTAGTTGTAAGATTTACAAATGTAGTTGAAGTTGTTCCCGTTCCACCATTGGCAATCGGTAAAGTTCCCGTCACGCCTGTTGTAAGCGGAAGTCCCGTACAACTTGTCAAAGTGCCTGAAGAAGGCGTACCCAAAACTGGAGTTGTCAGGGTTGGACTGGTCAGTGTTTTGTTGGTTAGCGTTTCTGTACCAGCCAAAGTAGCCAAAGTACCTGTAGTCGGCAGAGTTACGGTGGTGGTGTTAGTGGCAGTAAGAGTGGTTGAAAATGCGCCAGAAGTTGTGAGGTTACCGCCAAGCGTAATGGTCTTGCTTGTGTTTGCTACGCCTGTACCGCCATTGGCTCCAAGCAATACGCCAGAAACATCTGATGTGCTGATGTCAATTGCATCAAAACTTGTGTTTGTGCCGTCTGATTTGAGGTACTTGCCGTTGGCACTTGCCTGACTTGGGGCTAACGCATTGAACGCAGCGTTAGCTGTGACTTGTCCTGTACCGCCATTAGCGATTGCCAGCGTGCCGGTCAGGTTCTGCGCTTGCACGTCAAATACGTTTGTGGCATCAGACCACACCATGATCTTGTTGCCATTGGTAATAGAGATACCTGTACCAGCAGCCGTGGTGTTGCCAATGACCGTAGAGTTATAGATCGTTATGGTGTAGCCGCTGTTGTTGTAAATAATGTATTGTTTAGACGCGGGCGGGATGTAAACGTTGGTTGCCGCAGATGCTCCGGTAAAGCGCAGCATGGCGTACACGGACTGATTTAATGCCGCGCTGGATGTTGGCCCGTTGACGTAAGTCAGGGCTTGAGAGGTGGAGGTAATTGCTACAGCCTGATAGCCTGCAACGGCTGTGTCCAGAATGTAGGCCAGATTGCTGTCCGTGGTTGCGCCCCACGCACCGGCTTGGTCGCCAGAGCCAATCAGTTCGATCCGCAGGCTTGATGAATAGGTACTTGACATGGGTTACCTTTACTGTTAATTGTTTATATTTTGCCACGTTGTGGGGGCGGTGTCATCAACTAAAACCCATGTAGTTGAAGTGTTTGTTGGGGTAGGAGTCCAAGTTATTGTCTGGCTGTCGTCGATAAGACTCCATGTAGTTGAAGTGTTCGTTGGGGTAGGAGTCCAAGTTATTGTCTGGCTATTATTAATAATATCCCAAAAAATATTAGACGGAATAAATACATCAGTCGCCGTAGCAGTTTCGGATACAAAAGTGTTAAGTATTTTTAATACAATTGGCAGGGAGTCTGTGGCTGTAGCAGTTTCAGTTATATCCGCCGCGTATATAAAACTCCAACCTGAGTTGTTACCTGCATTGACGTTTGTTACGCTAGTTGCATTAAATGCTGCACCACCAGTAGCGTTGGAGTCTTGAATTGAAAGATAGGTTACGGTGTTTGTACCGCTTGCATCTGATAGCGTTGCTTGCACTCCAGATGTTGTGCTTTGCAAATACTTTAGAGTTGTGCCAGATGTAACAAAACTTCCAACGGTGCTAGTTACTCCATCTTTAAGTTGGAGCGTTCCGTTTGTCATGGTTAGCGCCCGAGTTGAACCAAGCGTTAAAGCATCTTGACACGCCCAAGTACCACCTATTCCGTTAAACGTAACAGGAAAATCCATTGTCTTCGTATTTGAAGTTATGGTTTTTGTTCCGCTTGTTGCGCCAAATCTCATGGCATTTGTAATTGCAGTAAGCGTCATGCCTGAGGCAAGCGTTAGGTTGCCATAGATCACCCCTGTAGATGTCGCCCCCCATGTTCCAGCATATCCAGTAAAATCTACATTACAAGCTGAATCAGCGTTTGCCTGTAAAAACGCCAGCGCATAAGTTCCACCAGTAAAGTTAAAACTTATAGAGTTTGCTTCTGATAAGACGCCGGTATTAACAGTAATAGCAGTAGAGCCTGTACTTGTGACGTTAACAACCTGAGTTCCAGTTGTAGTTAATCCTGTAGCTGTTGCTGTAGTCCACACAGTACTTGTACCAGATAGCCCTTTAGTACAAGTAATACTACCCGTACCAAAAGCAATTGTTCTGGTGTTTGAGTTGGTTGAATTAAAATAACCTGTGCTTAATGTGTAAGATTGAAGGGCTAACGTGCCGCTGGTTAGTGTTGTCGTTTTAGTACTAGATGTTGTTAGCGCATCTTGTAAAGTAACTGTACCACTTGGGCTGTCAATCGTAATATTTTGAGGAAATGCTACGCCAGCACTTGTAATAGTCTGTGTTGTACGGCCTGCAAAAGTCAATGTGCTTGAAATGGTACTGCTCGTAATACCAGTACCATTTATCCAATTGCCAAAAATTAAGTTTTGACTTGTGCTTGTATTTAACGTCATAGTATTTGACGTTCTCAACGACATATCTATTGTGCCAATGTTGTAGTCATCGTTAATGGTTGTTGTTGAGCCAGATGCAGGATAAGTTGCCGCAGGGTATACAGCCGTATCTTGCGCCAATGGGAACATGGTTGCGTCTAATGCACCACCAGATGTAGCAGACCAAGAACCTGAACCGCTTGTACCCCAACTACTAGAACCAGTTTTACCATAGTAAACAGTCTTAGCCGCATCAAAAGTTATACCACTATTGTTTTTAGCATTCCCAAGTCTTGTTCCTGACGCAGGCGATGCCGCACCTGCAATAGTTATATCTCTAAAATCGGTATCAGTTAAAGATACTGCCGCACAAGTTAATGTACGTACAGTACCAGATGTATTAGAGTAAATCCATCTACGATATGCAGAAGCAGTACCAGCGCTTACTGTAAATGTTCCGTTAATTGTTTGGTTTGCGCTAAGACTTAACGAGCCAATCCCAATAGTAGTTATACCTGTTACCGATAAGTCGTTAAATGTATTTGCGCCTGTAATTGATACGGTTAAAAGAGACGTAGATGTGAACGCTACGTTGTAATAAGTAAACCCGCCACCAGTAAAAGTTATGCTTGAGTTGGTACAATTTATTGTTGATGTTCCTGCATTAAATGTAAGATTAGTTGATGTAGTAAATGTAACAGGAGTATTAGAGGATAAATTAACTGTAGAAGCATTTAAATTAATTGTTCTTACGTTTGAGTTACTTGAAAGAAAATTACGGCAAGTTACCGCATAGTTTCCTGATGGTGAAGTATCAAAAGTTCCGTTTGTGACTGTGACATCACCAAAAATTGATGCTGCTAAAGCAGAGCCAAGCGTCCAGTCACCACCGACACCATTAAAAGTAACATCTGCACCAAAAGCAACGCCATTGGTGGTTACCGTTTTTCCAGTTGTTGTTGCGTTAAATGTGGTTGTGCCTGTATACGTGCGTGTAAAGTTTGTGGCTTGAAATGTAAGACTGCCAGATACTGTTAATCCAATGCTTGTACCAGCAAGCGTCATTACCCCATCAAGACCTGACGCTGTAAAGTCATTACACACCCTTGGCGTGTTTGCCATCGTGCAAGTAAATGCAGTAAGTAATACATTTGAGTTTGCATCAAAGAATACGTTATCTGATGCAGTAGGGACAGAGGCTCCGCCTATTCCACCAGAAGTTGCAGACCAATTGGTAGTGGTTGTTGAATCCCAAGTCCCTGTGCCGAGAATCCAATATCTGTCAGCCATTACGCCTCCTAGCGGTTAACCAGCTAAGCTAAGTGTATAGGTCACATTAAGTTGGTCGCCAGATATAACAGCGCGGTCGCCGGGAGCAGAGAAGTCCGCCGCCGAAAACAAAGTCCCAGCCGTTCCGCTCTTAGCACTCCCGCTAGTCAGAAACGCTCCGCCAACAGTTGAAGTTGCATTGATGGTAAATGCCGCCACTGAAGCAGAGTTTGTTGCAACAGAGGGGTTAGCTGTCGTAGCCGTGGCAAACGTACAGGCCACGCGCGTAGCGTTGCTGTAGTCGACATTCTCAGTCCAACCAGCATGACTTGACATGGTGTCGCCAGCAGCAGGAGTGTTAGAAGCAGCAGCGCCATACAGACCAATATACCAAGTTGTAATTTGAGTAACGCTAGTAAGAGCAGAACCCGCCATATAAGCTAGACCCGCGTTAACCACAAGATTATCTTCTTCGGCTTCCCACTTTAACGCGCCATCTTTGTCATAGCACTCCATTTTAAATCTGCCAAGCGCTATTGCGCTTTGCTTTGCTTCGGGGGCGCATATCAACCCTGCGGATACGGCATCGGTGGATGTGGTGTTCTCGTTAAACAAAGGAGAATCCTTTAAGAAATGCGAATAATCGCAGATGTGTTTGATACGGCGGGGAACTGTACCGTAAATGTTGTGGTTGAAGTCTTGTCTGCCCCAAAGTCCAGTACACAAACAGAACCACCAGATGTGTATATCAACGCACCACGGGCCGTCAGGGCAGATGCCCAAACTGCATTGTCAAACGAGATGTACGCCGTATTACCAGAGTTGCCTACCGTAGGTGTCTGTGCAATCGTAAGAGCAAGACCGCCAGCCGTGTACCCTGTAGCCACAACTTCGCCTGTAGCCGTATAAGCCGTGGTAGAGGCATTAAGCGTGGCGTCATTAGTGTACAGAGCCATGTAGAACGTGCCGGACGTAAAGTTGAACGTCCCGTTCATGATGCCTGTTTTGAAAGTGTTGCAAGCAAAGTTTCCTGTAAAAGCCATTACGTCACCGCCTGCCTAAATTGTCCAGACCGGTAAGCGTCCTGACGCTCCATGCCATCGCCAAGGCGTTTAGCCAAAGCCAAGGCTTCTTTGTACTTGGCATCGTATCCAGTAATGATGTCTACTTCACCTTTCATAAAGGTGTACGCCTCAACCAGTGAGCCGTAGAGCAACACAGAGTCAAAGTTGTCGCCCAGCCAAGTTTGACCGGAGCTTGCAACGGTGATTGACTCTGGGTAATAGTAATAATGCAGTTCAACACTATATACCGCGTCTGGTGTGGGGCCAAGAATGAATGACAACTCATTTGTAATAGTTACCCCGCTTACCGTTGGGCCAAACAAAGCGTAGTATTTTGGAATTGCTGTGTCTGTTGGAGTTGGGTATGCCTGACGGATGAAGTTCACATCCTTGTTTAGCAAGTACTCATACGCGCCCGTGGCATCAACAACAGCCATTGAATAGGTAGCCAAAAAGTCAGATGGGCATGACAAATATTTATTGCTGGTAGTTGTGGAGGCTGTTACGTTCTTACGAATAGACGGGAACTGTACCGAGTTATAAATGCGTTGTTCAGCCTGCGTAATGAAGGTATTGATCTGCGTAGTCGTAGATACAGTACCTCCACTCGCAAGGTATACATCAGGGAACTGATTCTCCGTGTATGACTGAATCGTGTTATACAACTCGGTGTAGTTCATGCCATTGGGCCTCTAGACATCAAGCCTTTGGTAGCCGCGCCGGTGCCGCGCATTTTGATGCCATCAGTCTTAACCTTTTCGTCGCCAGCAGATTTGCTGATGCCACCAATACTCACATCAAGCGTATCAAGTTTGCCGCGATTTGGCATTTTGCCGGGGTTGGGTTCAATGCCAACAGCTTTGCCGGTCATGGTGTGTGGTGCAGCATAGACAGCGGCATTACCCACTTCTTTGCCCATTCGTTTGTCGCTGAATTTAGCCATTAACCGCTCCTTTGATTGTTTGCTCGGGCCATGTTACGACCAACAGCTTTCATTTGGTCAGTGGTCACACCGCCCTTGGCTAATTTAGTCATAGGCTTACCGGGGTGCAGCTTTTTCTCGTGCTTATGTACAGCACCCGCGATCATTTTCTTGTCTTGTTTTAAATCTTTCTTGTCCATCACTGACTCCTTATGTCGTTGCTACCGTAACTGTACCAATTTCCACTGCCATTGCCAAATTATTTGGGGTTAAAACAGCATCAAACCCTTGAGAACCTCCCACTGGGTTCCATCCCCACTGAAAGATTCGGCTACCGCCACCTGACTCCCCATCTGCTAACAGCCCAGAGACAACATAGCTGCGGTCAGGGCGAGGGTTCCTCAAAGCTTGCGGATCGTCCACCGGGTACATACCCAACTGCAACTGTGGATGGTCGGGATCCCAACAAGCGGGGCAAACCAACAGGTTGTAATTCTTGGTCTTAATGATCTCCGTCTTCAAGACTTTCAGTTTAAACCTTTGCCCGCATCGGTCACACTCCGATATTGCATGTTTGCCTGCGGCAAAACGATTACCCATCCTTACCTCCCAATGTAGGTCTGGCGAGGGACAAGTCGCAATGCGGCTTTCTCATGATCTTCGTACGCTGCCAGTTCCCAAGCCTCGTCATACTGTGCTTTTAGTATGGGCAAACGTTCCATACCGGTAGGGATCTTCCCAGCAACGTAATACGCTAGGCCAGCAGCCATGCAGGGGATGAACCTGAACGGCACATCCATGATGTTGACACCGCCGCCTGCGTCTTGGGTACGACGTAAGCGCCAATACACAAGTTGATAGGTCTGTGCATTGTCTGGCGTAGGCCAAACGGTAACTGCTGGGACTTGCTGCCAATAAACGGTAGCCGCAGCCGTATGCCCTACAGCAATTGTGTTTTGCTGTGCACGGAAACAATTGAATAGCGTTCCGCTGACGGCGTTTGTGTTCTGAGTGATATACCCGTAATTGATAATCTCGTTGTCAATCTTTATAAACCCTGCTGCGGGTAAACCCGTAACATCACTCAACACGATTGTGTCTGATGTACTTGTGATTGTTGTGGTTAGCGTAGAAGAGATAGGACTAGCCTGCCCGTTGTATCGTTGAATCCAAATCTGAATAGGTCTGGCTTGGGTAATTTTGTTTGGTATCGTAGCGTAGGTTGAAACGCTGATGCGAGTGATACTTAAATCAGCTTGAGTTGAGGCTACGTTGCCGCCGGTACGGATAACGTGTTCCAACAGGTCAATGGTGTCGTTTGGGAGCGGATAGGTGTTTTGACCCTGTACAAGATCAATAACGCCAGTCTCTATCGTCCACAAGTTGATGCCCCGGTTAGCCCAATCGGCAAACATAATGTTCAGGCTGCGTCTGGCCGTACGAAGGTCATAACCGGTGCGCAACTCGCTACCGGCGCGTTCAAACGCTTCCTCCACCAACTCGGTGAGGTCTAGGTTAAAACTTACTGCGCCGGAAGTGTTCGCCATTATCTAAATCCTGCCGTTTTCTTTGCCACCTTGGGTGGTTGTTTCACGAATTGTTTCCCTTTAGCTTTGCCAGCACGTTTTGCACGTGTTGTCGCAGCGTACTCAGCAGGGCTGAGACTTTTGATCGCAGCTTTTGGAAGGTATCGCTCACCAGTGTCAGAAGATTTTTTACCACTTTTAGTTGTCCAATCTTGTTCGCCCCAGTTTTTTAGGGATTGCTGGGGCTTTTTAATCACGATACCCGCCGCCTGCGGCCTTGTAGCGTTTAGCCATTACCTGCGCTTTTCTTGCGCTCCATTGCCCTGCGCCTGTACCAACGATTGCCGCAGCTTTGACGCTGTTGAAAATCCGTTTGCGTAAATCAGGCTTGGTGTAGTTACCCGCCTCATTTACTTTGGATTTTGTTTCGCCACCTTCTTTATATGCCTTGACCTTGTTCGGATCATCCTTGCGGGTAATCGTCTTGGCCTTTGGCATCTTGGAGGGGTTGACAGCGCCCATGCCACGAGAAGACATCATGATTTAACACATCTTTCCGCGAGTTTTACCTTTAACCGCACAGCCGTCAGCACGTGAAGATGCGGTCATGCCGCCCTTAGCAAAGGGCTTACCCATATCCGTCTTGGTGGTAGGCGCTTGCTTGGCTTTATCTCGCATCTTTTTGTCTGTGGCTTCTTGTGTCACGCTAGGTGGCACCGGTGCATCTGTACCGCCAGATTTTGCTTCTTTACGGTACTGCGCAGCTTTTTTGTCGTCTTCAGTCATACCGCCTCCTGCCATACCCTTACCGGAAATAATCTCGCCCATGCCAGCACGAGAAGGAGTTTTATCGTCTTTTTTATCTTTAGAGTCATCACTGACGGCGGTTTTTATACCCGCTGCGGCTGCGCCAGCGCCTGCTGCACGCACACCTGTTCGGGCTGCTGCTCGGTCTTGGGCATCTTCAGTCACCTTCTTGGCGTTGCCGCGTAAGTTAGAGGTGTCCTTGTTGATTTTTTTAAGGTCGCCCATTGTGCTGGCGCTACCTCTCAAAGAAGGCATTTTGCTGTACTTGGTTCCGCTGATACCTGCGCCTGCGCCGCCGCCCTCAAGTATTTGGTCATCGGTTGGTTTCTTGCCAATTTTTGCCATGACTGTTCCTTAGCAGATTTTGCCGCGTGTTTTGCCTTTGGAGGCAATGCCGTCAGCACGACTGGAAGCAGATGAAGCCTTAGCCACCATACCGCCAGATTTATACCCTCTTTGTTTAGCCGCACGACGTTTGGCATCGGCAACTCTGGCTGCGCGAGAAGCCACCATAAGCGCATCCGTCTTATGGCCGCTTGAGGTATTGGCCCCAGTTTGTTCTTCTACTCTGTCGTTAAATTTTTGTGTTTCTGGGTTTTTAAAAGTTCGTGTGTAGTCGCTAAACTCGCCTTGAGCGGCTTTGCTCGTTTTAGCTTCCCGGTTTACTGCGCGAGAGACATTAGCAAGCTGGTCACTGCGCAAAGCGCTGGATGTATTAGCCCCAGATTTTTTGTTCAAAGTGTCATAAACTTCTTGTTTTTTCGGGTCTTTATAGTTCCGAGTAATTGATTGAAATGGCGTAGAGTTTTCGTCAGCAGGCGGCAAATCGTTGCCCGTAACCACTTTAGGGGGTTTGACAGGCGTGGGTTTCACATCCAAATTAGGTTCAGACTTATCTGTCCCGGGGGTGGTAGTACCAGACTCCCCCTTGGTTGATATGGAGGTGGATTTGTCCGACTTGTCTGCGTCAGCGATGCTTTGCGCCGGGGTCTTCAACCGGGTTTCAGTGGACTCGGGGCGAGCAGCCCTTGTATCCACACCAGCAGTTGCCGCCTTACCAGCGTCTTTGTTTTTCTGATTGTTGTACAGGTACGCCGCGCCCGCAAGGGCAGCAAGACCCGCTAATGTTCCGTCTTTTTTGCCCATGATTGACTCCTTAGCAGGCTTTGCCGCCCATTTTCATAGTAATCTGCTTGCCCTTGGTTGCACCCTTGGACTCAATGCCACCGCCCTTGGCCATGCCACCTTTAGCCATCTTCATGCCATCTTTGGCAGTGTCCATACCTTTTTTCATCGTGGGTTTGCCCATCTTAGAAGGCATCTCTGATTTGGCTCCAGCTTTTTTCTTAGCTATCATTGCCATAAAACCGGGGTTCATTTTCGTTGCCATAGTTCCACCTTCTTTAAAAAGTTCCTGTTTACCTTGATTGGTTTTAGGATTGTTGATTTTCTGACGATCAGCACGGGTTGCGACTGAACGATCCTTCCCAAACTTCATGCCTTTACTGGCCCCACTGAAGTCCTTTGCCACCTTCTGCGGGATGCCCGCTTGTGTAGCAAACGCTTTGTTGTGCGCCGCAGCGTCCATGAATTTCTTTTGTTTAGGGCTTGTTGCTGGCATCGTCGTCTTTCTTACGATTCAACAATTTCTTCATAGTCTCGGTTTCGTAGATGCGGATTGCCACCCAGACAATACTGAGCAGTGCTGAGACAGCAGGTAAGAATTCCACAAGCGTTCCTATGACAGTGAGAAGGGACGCACCATCAAGGGCATACTTCAGAGTTTCTTGGTTTTGTTCGTTCATGGTTACCTCAACACTTCCATCTTGCTAAAGAAGCCGCCTTGCGGGTGGGCTTACCTTTTTCATCTTTCATCGGGCCGGGCATACCAGACATACGAGCGCAGAAAGAGTCCTTGCGCTTGCCACCTTGTGGCTGTGGAGCCTTCAGGTTGCTCCCTGTTGCTGCGTTGTACTTGGCACGGCCTTTGGCAGTCAAACCCGCTCCCTTGGAAGCGGGTAGCTTTTCACCACGACCAATTGCAAGAGAGGGGGTTTTCTTTGCCATGATGTGTTGACTTTACTGGTTTTTTGTGGTTTATGCAATTTTTTCTTTTGAAGCTATTATTACCTCAAAAGAACACCAAGAAGTTGCCCGTTGCGCCAAAATCCCATCCCGTATTATTACCACCATTTACGTTTCCGTTACTTAAAAATGCCCGCCAAGTAGCCCCACCTGTAGCTGATGATTGACTAATTGAGCAAAACGAAACGGAAACAGTGCCGCTTGCCTTGGACAGCGTATGGCTTGCGGCAGTGACTGAGCCAATGGTTATCAGGTTGCCTGATGTACCTGATAAACTAAAACTTGTAAACGTGTTGGTTGTCCCTGCCGTAAACAACACAGATGCTGGTTGGGTTGTATTTGCAATGTTGTTAAATGTGTTTGAGCCTATAATGGTCAATGCGCCAGCACCACCTTGATTAAGGTTGTAGTAGGTTAATCCACCACCACCAAAAGTTTTGGCACTTGCACTTGTCATAGAGATGGTTGATGTTCCTGCATTTAGTGTTGCATTTGTACTAGTTGTCATAGAGAATCCGTTAACACCACTCAAGGTAACTGTCGAGCCATTAAGAGTAATTGTTCTTACGTTGGTGTTGCTTGAATTAAAAGAGCTTAGGGTTACAGCATAGTTGCTCGCGGATGTTGTAAATGTTCCTTGGGTAACCGTAAGGGTGGAACCAATAAGAGCACTACCAAGCGTTACAGTAATTCCACTCCCGTTAATGGTGGTGGCTCCAAGAGTTCTACCGTTGCAAGTAAGTGTTCCTGAAGCTAGGAAGGTTGGGTTAAGATTGGTGTAAGTTCCACTGGCACTAAGGGTAAGGCTACCGCAAGCATTGTATGTCCCAGATACTGCGCCGCTCCCTACAGCCCCCAGAGAAAGGGCTCCAATATAACTTCCGCTTCCAATAAGTATGCCGGGGCTGGCGGATGGGGAAATGCTTACTACAAGATTGAGTGCGGTGGCTACTGTGCCGCCCGTTATTCCATAATTTATAGAAGGGCTTCCACCGCCAACCGTTAAATTAACGGTGAACGTACCCGATAGAGTAAGACCCGTAATTGTGCTCATTAAAAGAGAACCAGAAGCTGCATTTATATTTACAGAAGTTCCTGCATTAACAGTAATAGCTCGGGTGTTTGTATTACTTGAGCTAAAAGTGCCAGTAGAGATACTGCCTGACGTAAGAACGAGAGTGCCAGCAGTAAATGTAAATGTGCTTGTAGCGCTTGCTGTCAGCGCAGCACTAAGCGTAACTACGCGTGCTGCCGCATTGACTGTGACGCTACCAAACGTCTTACTAGCAGAAGTCAAAGTTGCTGTGTCGGTAATTGTCAAAACACCTGTATAGGTATACGTCATCCCCGTAACAAGAATAAAGCTGCCTGCCGTGGAGATGTTGGCAGTTCCTGTTAATGTCCCAGTAAACCCTGTGCAAGTAATTGATAAAGCATTGGTGTTGCCAGTAGCGATTGTGCAAGTAACAGCTCCCGACGCGGCATCAAAAAACACAGCGTCAGCAATCGTGGGAATAGCCTGACCCCCAGCACCACCTGATGTCAGCGCCCATTTAGTTCCAGCAGTAGCGTCCCATGACGCAGTACCCCCAACCCAATACCTAGAAGCCATTAAACCTCCTCAGATGGGGGTGCAGTTACTATGGCAATCCAGTTATCAAACCTTTGCTGTTGCATGGCATTGATCTCATCTTGGGTTAGTCCGTGGTCATCTTCCAAATGCAAAGCATCTGAGAACGTGCCGTACTGGGATGGAAAAGAGAAGTCTATTTTTACCATATTAAGCCTGTGTGGTTACTGCAATTACATCCCAACGGGTGTTGTTGGCGTTATAAATACAACCTACATAAGTTGTTTTGCTAATAGTTGTTGCTGTTGGCAAAGTCACGCCAATAACTGTGTAAGTTGCATTCCAAGTTAACGCTCTGCTTGTGCCGTTGTCTAGCAATCTAAATATCAACTTGTCTCCATCAAGAGGCGTTCCTGTTGGAGCATTGATAGTAAGTCCTGCCGCTAATGCTGTGTATGCGTAGACATCTGCCGTAGCAACACTAGGTGTTAATGTTGCTGCTGATGCGGCTGAAGTAACTCTTGGGTCAATCCGTTTGTTGGTTAGTGTCTCTGTGCCAGCAAGCGTTGCTAATGTGCCTGTTGTTGGAAATGTGACGTTTGTTGCGGCTGTTAAAGTTCTTGTATATGCAAAGTTGCCAGAACCTGTGACAGTCATCGCCGCGTTATTGGCAACGCCCGTGCCGCCATTTGCCGCTGGTAAAGCCGTTCCTGAATAAGTAAAAGCTAAAGTGCCGCTTGTGGTTATTGGGCTGCCTGAAACACTTAAAAGACTAGGTACTGTTGCCGCAACGCTTGTTACAGTCCCTGAACTACTGTCCGGTGCCCAGCCGTTAGCAGTTAAAATATAAGCAGCTTGCCCAGCCAAAGGCCGTGGAACCTCACCTTGAATGCCATCAACCGAAACTGTTGGCGGGGTGAAGGTTCCAAAATCTACTATGCCAGAATGTGGCGCAACAGACATGATTACAAGCTCGCTAAAAACTCTTGATGTTTAGCCAAAATACTTTCTTTGGCGGCTGTAATTTCAGCTTTTATGGCATCTACTTCAGCTTGTGCATTTGCAAGAGCTTGGCTACGTGCCGCAAAATCCGCAGAGACTGCATCAGCATCTGCTTTGGCTTTTTTAGCTGCTAACAGAGCCGCTTTGGTAGCTGTTGCATCCACTTTGGCTCCATCAACAAGTGCTTGGGCTTCAGCTTTTAAAGCATCAGCTTTTGCCTGCGCATCGCTAACGATTTCTGCTGCCTGAACTTTTGCCGCTGCAACAGTTTCTGCTGCTGTTTTCTTGGCTTCTGCTGCGGTGCTTTTAACGTCAGCAAGTTCAAGTGCAATGGTTTCACGCATCCTGACAATTGAATCTGCTGGGCCAACAAGCTCCACAAACTTCTTGTTCTCCGCCGTGGCAGTTTCAAGCGCATCAATCTTGTTCTTGTACACCGCTGGGTTTGAAACCAACGACAATAAGTCCAAAAGCTGATTTGCGCCGCCTACATTGGAAGTTCCGCTGATGTCTGTAGAAATTCCCATATTATTCTCCGCCAGCTTGAATGATTGTCAGCACGGTTGTGCCTGTACCAGATGCTTGCTTCAACCTGATACCCCTTACAGGATACGCAATGTTGGAGTCCTTTGTGGTCGTCTGGCTTGTTAACGTGGCATGGTCTGTCCAGTTGCCAGAAGATGCAACGTAGTTGGATGCAAACACATTGTCAAACGTGTACTGCACCGTATAGTTGACTGTCCCAGTTACCAATACATTCAACGCAATATTAAACGGCGAAACGTAATGGTCAACAGGGCAAACCGGCGAATAAATTGCCGCTGCTGTTGCATCAATAAGTGTATAAACGACAGGGCGCATTTTATGCTCCTAATCAATTATTGTTGAGTGGCGGTTGGGTTAGCAGAACCATCAGAATCTTTAACAACATACGTCATAGTCAATGTGCCAGCGCCAGAGGTGGCAGTGACGTTAGCCTGTGTAAACGTGATGATTGCGTCTGACGTACCTACGTTGTTACACAACACAGCGGCAGCGGCAGAATTATTGCCAAGCAAAATATTTACGATGCCAGTGTTTGCAAATACGCTTCCGTTTGCGGCTGTATTGATTGCAACAGCATTAGAGAAAAGTGCGTATGTAGGGGTGGTGGTTGCATAGGCAATAGTGGTGTTAAACGCCGCAGAAAGAATCTGTGAGCCTGCTGGAATAGTGAAGGCAACCGTAGCTGCCGTAATGTCCGTGTACAGGATGTCTTTAGTTTGAGTAACTACAGTAGCGCCCAAATTGCGAATGGTGCCAGAAGTTGTGCCAGTTGTGTTTTTAACAGTGCCCAACAACCAAGGGCCTAAGTGAGTTGCGAATCCCATAAGAATATCTCCATGCGTTAT
>Ga0049080_10000432_pt1 | contig 14121 bp, 15 predicted proteins | sample GreLakmeER15MSRF_FD_66716 | JGI IMG/M metagenome (GOLD analysis project Ga0049080, IMG submission 66716) | Freshwater lentic microbial communities from great Laurentian Lakes, MI, USA - Great Lakes metaG ER15MSRF | ecosystem: Environmental > Aquatic > Freshwater > Lake | place: Great Lakes... | reverse complement strand
TGTTAGTCGGAGTTTCAGTAACGGTAGGTGTTACTGTACTAGTAGATGTAACTGTGTTAGTTGGTGTGTTAGTCGGAGTTTCAGTAACGGTAGGTGTTACTGTAGGAGTATTAGTTGGTGTTTCAGTATTTGTTGGCGTATTAGTCGGTGTCTGTGTTAGAGTAGGGGTTGAAGTTACAGACGATGTTGGTGTTGGGGTCACATCAAATTGAGAAGTTGTTTTTACAATAAAAATGTTTGCCGTTGAACCTGTATAATCTGTTGTGACAGATGTGAATGCACTTAAGTCATTCAACACCGCATAATTAACATCAATTGTGTAATAACTATTACCTACGGTTTGTCCTGATTGAATTGTAACCGAACCACTAATTGTAATTGGAGAACCTGTTGTTGTTCCCAAGATATTGACAAAAGAAATTTCTAAATCAACATCTAAAGGAGTATTTGCGGTTGCAAGATAATTAGCGTTTATTGAACCTGACGAATATTCTGCATCCAATTCAATTGTTACCGTTCCAACTGTCGCCGTAGGGGTTAGAGTTTGTGTTGGCGTTGGAGTTGGTGTAGGTGTTTTAGTGTTTGTTGGAGTTACGGTTTGGGTTGGTGTTACAGTTTTGGTTGGAGTTTGTGTTCTCGTAGCCGTGGCCGTAGGAGTCATTGCAAATTCACAAGGGAAACTTTGAGCTTCAATATAAATTGCAAAGTCATATAGGAATGTAACATTCGTAAATGTCATCGTACCTGACCCAATAGTTTCTATTTCTTGACAGAAATAATAACCCAAAGAATCGTGGAAACCTATTGAGTTACCTAACAGACCTGTCTCATAACCAATTACCATTGTGTAAGTACCAAATTGATTCGTTTGGAACAAACCACTATATCCTGTGTCGATTGGGAAATCAGTGCCAGAAACAAATTGAATACTTGCGGTATTGAACGTTAGACTTGTAATTGTCATTCCGTTGGCATTGTTGAACAACTGAATATCTTGGAATATCAAGTTTGGTGTTCTTGTAACGGTAGGTGTGTTTGTTGCGGTTGGTGTAATCGTTGCAGTATTTGTAGGTGTTGGAGTGCTAGTTCTCGTAGGCGTTGGTGTTAAATAAACAACTGGTACAATCGCACCACAATTGTAACAATCTGGGTCAATTAGATTGTATCTTGTCTTCAATAAATTAAAGTTGTGTTTAATCATCGAAGCATCTAAAGGTTCAGTATACATTCTAAATGCGCTGATATCCCCAATAAAACTTCCACCAAAAATTTCTTCGATTTTGATATTAGTTGTCAGACCTGAATAAACTGTGTGAGTTAAATCCTCAGTAGTTAAGCATTCAGGGTCTTGTTGGTAAACAATATCCAAAACATCTTCAGGACATCCACCCGAAAAAGTCAAATTATCTTTAAGTCCTTGTGTTCCGCCACCTAAAGAAATGTTAAACGGCACACCTACCTGTTTTTCTTTATAAGTGTCAAGTGGTCTACAAACAATTTCCTCGAAATCATCAACAGTCATATAAATCCTACCGTTGATAAAAACTTTCAATTTACCTAATCTATATTCTTTTTGTTGAATCCAATAATCAGAAATACCAACATTGATTGTTGTTACTGGTTTGTCCTTGGGGTCGTGTGTTATTGGAGGAATAACCAAACTGACACTATTGTTTGCTGGTGTGGCAGTATAAATTGTTTCAACAGTCTGACCATTTCCACCAAGACTATATTGGTCTTTACAGTCCAAATAGTTATCTCTTTGGAACACAACGTCAACCTGAACCCAATGTTCATTTTGTACATAAGTCGTGCCCGAACAAAAATCAAAAATACCTTTTGTTGAACACCATTCAATTACAGTTGTTCCTGTTACAAATGTTGTTCCCGTATCACAAGTACCTGTAGTTACGCAACTTCCTGTAACAAGAAATTCTTTTACACATACACGGGGATTTCCCGTATCTCCACTTAACCTAACAGACATTGCGTTTGACACTCCGTCCCATAATGGGTCCAATTCAGGATACTTGGCAAAAACTGTACAATTACACGCACAACCACAATTACAACTTTGAGATGTCCCACCTGATTGTTGATAAACGTGAATACATTGGGATGAACCTGTATATCCCGTGGTATGACAAGCACAAGTTTTCATACAACTTAACCCTTCAGTAACACGTGTATAACCCGAGTCACTTGAGGGATGACCATCAGGATAGTGATAAAATTTATTTTCGGCTCTCGTACCCAAATAAAAAAAAGTTCCTTTGTTATTTGGATATCGATTATTAAGACCAACGTTTGTATCTCCTGTCCAACGATATTTTAATAAGAATTCTGCAGTCCAACCCAAATCTTGTCTCACAGGCCATACCTCGTAGTCATATCCTTCCAATTTCCAAAACCCTTGGAAGAATCCCCCTTGAAGAGTTGCAATTGTACCAACGTTTCCTGGTTCGTAATTCCAAGTGATTGGATAGTTGTATGAATCATCATTCCACAATCTGTTTGCCCCTGTAGTATTTCCCGAAATAGGATGCATTTTGAATCTTCTGTCGTATTTGTATCTATTGTAGGTTTCAGCCGATGAAGTGTATAAACCTGTAGTTGCAGTAATTGAAACACCAGACATAACTGTTGTCAGTTGGTTATCAATACCCGTTAACCCTACATCACAAATAGTATGAGCACAAACACAAAAGTTTGGGTCAATATCTGTTGGATTGTAATAATTTTCTGAAACAATTGTCTGATAATCAAAATTATCATAGTTTGGTGCAACAGTTGTTCCTGTAGAATTAAAATCGAATTTAAAAGGCATCCTATTACCATCCTCCTCAGCAATCAAAAGTGGTGAGAAAATTACTTCCTCGTGGTAATCTTTTTCATCTGAAGCTAAACAAAAATCCGTGACCTGATTGAAGGGTATCAATCCGAGTCTACGGTAGTTGTACTGGTTAATATTTTGATATGCCATAAACTAATTGATAAATACCTTGTGAAGATGTATTTATAGATAAAAAAACCAATGATTAAACTTAACGAAGAATACTTTGACTCTCGTTACTACTTTTTGTTGAGAGAAAAAAAAGACGGAGGACACTTGTGGTTTTCAGTTTCCACTACTCTTGCGGAGGCTCGTGAGCAAGATGACTACGTAAAATTCCCGAAAGATATGGTCAACAGAGTTCAAAAATATTTGGATAAATTGGTCAAAATTAAAAAGCCAAAAACTCAAAAAGAAGTTAAAAGTGAATTGGAAGAGTTAGTTGATGGGGATGGTTCTATGAATAGTTCTAGAATTCCCATTCTCGACCCAAGACTTTTCCCAAAAAGAACTATGGACCAAACTGTAGTTGCAACAACTCAACCAGGCGGATATTTATTTCGAGCTACACGTGGTGGTAGAACGTATTATTCCGAAAGTGAAGTTAAAGAAGAAGATATGTCAGCGGCTTTTGGTTATGAAGAAACGAAAGATTTACCACCAAAAGAAACAATTAAAGTTCTGAAAAAAATGGGTGTTGATAATGCCGTTAAAAGGGCAAAAGAGTTCGGTAAAGACCCAAAAATAAATCAGGGTAAAAGAAAAAAAGGTTCGAAAATGAGAATTCGTTTACAAGAAAAAGATGAACTTGATGAGGCTCGTAAACAAGAAATGCAAAAATTAGTTAGGGAAATTTTAATTAAAAAGAAAAAGGGAAAAGATTTGACTAATAAAAAAGAATTAGATGACTTATCTCAAAATAAAAACAGTGAAAATATTTTGAAAAAAATAGGAAAACAACTGAAAAATAATATTATCGATTCCAAAGATGAACAATAGTCTTTACGATACAAATTTGGGTGTTATTGAGATTCCTGATACATTAAGGGACCATCTTCGTATTTGCTTTTCACAATGCAATGGTGCTAACGAAAATATAGAAGGTTTCAAAAGAAACCAAGAATTACAATCTCAAAAACAAATAAATTACAAACAACTAAAAAGGATAAAAAATTTTTTTGACAATTACGAAGGAACACAAGAGGAATTTCCTTGGATTTTAAATGGTGGTGGTGTAATGAAAGGTTGGGTTGAAAACTCACTGAATCTTATGAGAGACAACGCAAAAAAACATATGGACACAAGACCCGAAGACCCAAAGCTTTCTCACTCTGACTTAAAAAACGATATATCTTCACTACAAAGACCTTCACAACAACACAAAAAAACTTCAGAAAAACACGCAACCTCTGTTTTTGAATCCGAAATAGTATCAAGCCTGAAAAGAATAAACGAAATAATCTCCAAAATTTAAAATATGTCAAGCTCAAATCCTTACAGTATTGATTTAAGTCAAACTGAACCAAATCAATTAACAGCAATTGCAGATGCTGAGAGAAAAAAACTTATTACTCGTAACGACTTTGCAGATAATGTAGACGAATATGGTGTTACCAATTCACAAGCTCTTGCAGATGGTGATGATATGGGTAGAGGTACTGGTATTTTTTTAGACGTTTATAATGATAATGGTGGAACCATTGTTGATATTGCAGAAAGAAAAAATGAAATAAAAATCAACAAATTCAATAAGTCTAAAACTTATCCAAACTTTTAATGAAACTCACAAGTGTTTTTAAAGGGTTGTTAAATGAAATCGCGTCACTCGATTCGATTCAGGATGCAATCAAAAAAAAACAAGTTTGTATTATATACTATGACGGTGATGAACCAGGTGGTAAAGGATTAAGACAAATTGAACCAGTTTGTTTGGGTCGGAGTTTAAAAAACAATCTTGTCTTACGTGCTTGGGATGAAGAGGGTGCTTCCCATAGGGGGTATTTAGGTACAAGACCAATGCCAGGGTGGAGATTATTCAAAGTAGACAAAATACTATCGTTCAAACTAACAGGTGAGGTTTTCACAGCAGCAAAACCAAATTATAACCCAAGTGGTGACAAAAGTATGACTTCAGTTATTATTAATGCTAAATTCTAATAAAAATGGATATTGAAAAACTAATGTTGTCCAAAGCCATAATGGATAAACACAACCAAATGGGTAGAGGTCAGGCTACAAACTCTTTACCATCAATGCAACTTGAGAACTACGAAGTTCCTCAAGCAAAATATAATATACCCCAAGAAATGTTGGAAAGTGTTCCAAGACCTATGGCACCTCCAATGTCCAATCCTTCTAAGGGATTTGCAAAACCATCAGTTGACGCAATCAAAAATTCACGTCTACCAGATGAAATCAAAAAACTTATGATTGAACACCCAATCGATACTCCTAATAGTATGTCAGGGCCAACACTTTCAGATGATTTAGTAGAGAAAGCCGCAAGATTGATGAAGAATAATTTGTTTGAAGAACAAAAAAATCCTACAAGTAAGTCTCAACCAATTCCGCAGTCATCAGATTTAAAAAAGATGATTAAAGAGGCTGTGAGAGAAGTTATGATGGAAAACAATATGTTAGTAGAATCAACCGAAAAAACCACCGACACCTTTAAATTCCAAGTTGGGAAACACATTTTTGAAGGTAAGTTGACAAAGATAAAAAAATTATCATAGTCCTTTCTTAAGTCAGACATATTTCCTATATTTTGTTTTAAACAAAGTATTATATATGTCAAAAATCAATGTATTATGTATTCCATCCGACCGTTCAGGTGTTGGTAAATTTCGTTCAGTAGAACCTCACGTTTTTTTACAACAGAAATACCCTGAAGATTTTTTTGTCGAGATAGATTACCAACCACCATTTGACAATTTAGATTTCTATAAAAAATATCAAATTGTACATTTCCATAGAAGTATCAGTCCAAATTTCGAAGCATCTTACGAACTTGTTGGGAAGTTAAATAAAATGGGTATTATCACAATTTGTGATATCGACGATTACTGGGCACCGACAAAAGACCATCCTATTCACGACATTATTATGTATCATAAAATCAACGAGAAAATTGTTGAGAGTCTAAGAGGTGCACAATATATCACAACAACCACAAAAGTTTTTGCTGACGAAATTAAAAAAATTAATAAAAACGTTATCGTTTTTCCAAACGCAATCAATCCCCAAGAACCACAGTTTAAAGAGATTACAGAAGAATCTGATAAAGTCAGGATTGGATGGTTGGGAGGTTCTTCACATATTGCCGACTTAAAATTGTTAGACAAATCATTTAATAAATTAATTCATCTTAAGGATAAAACACAATACGTACTTTGTGGTTTTGACACTCGTGGAACTATCACTGAAATTAACTCTGCGACAGGAGAACAAAATCAAAGACCAATTAAACCTGAAGAATCGGTTTGGGCTCGTTATGAGGAAATCTTTACACAAAACTATAAAACAATTTCTGATGAGTTCAAATCCAAACTAATGAAATTTGAACAATTGGACTATCCTGAGTTTGCTGACCAACCATATAGAAGAGTTTGGACTTTACCTGTAACATCTTACGCTAAGAACTATTCTAAATTTGACGTTTCTTTAGCTCCAATCAAAAACCATATGTTTAATAGAATGAAGTCACAACTAAAAGTTATTGAAGCAGGATTTTACAAAAAAGCAATAGTTGCTTCCAAAATTGGTCCATATACCATAGATTTGAAACATTGTTTGGACAAAGGACAATTTATTAACGGCAATGCTATGTTAGTTGATGAATTTGATAATGTTCACGGTTGGGCAAAATATTTGGAAAAATTAATCAAAAATCCTAATTTGGTTAAAGATATGGGTGAAAGATTATATGAGACCGTAAAGGACCAATATGATTTGAATAACGTAACAAAAGAACGTGCTGAGTTTTACAAAAGTTTAATTAAATAAAATGATAAAAATACCAATACATAAAATCTTGTTTTTAGACATCGAAACTGTTGGTCTCGAAAAAGACTACGATGAATGTGTAAAAAAACACCCTTTGATTTCACATCAATTTGACAACTACTTTGATTGGTTTTTGAAAAGGTTTCCTGAAGATAAAGAAATTGTTGATGACCAAAAAAATAAAGTATTTGCATCAAGAGCGGCATTAGTTCCTGAGTTTGCAAAAATTATTTGTTTGAGTGTCGCATTTGTTATGGAAAATGGAGATATTAAAAAACAAAGTTTTTCTAACGACAATGAAAGAGATTTATTAATTGATTGTCAAAAATTGCTTGACAGATGTGGTAGATTAGATTTTTGGTTGTGTGGTCATAATTTAAAAAACTTTGATATTCCAATGTTAGCAAAAAGAATGATAATAAATGGATTAGAACCACCATCAATCTTACCATCATATGACACCAAACCTTGGGAAATGAAAGTCATTGATACAAGAGAAATTTGGCAATACGGTGCTTACACTCACATCGGTTCCCTAGATTTATTGTGTGCCTGTATGGAAGTTCCAACATCAAAGGCTGGTGAAGTAACTGGAGATAAAGTTCACCAAGCATATTGGTATGAAAATAAATTAAAAGAAATTACTGAATATTGTGAAAGAGATGTTCAGGTATTAATAGATGTAGTACAAAAATTAAAACAATTATTATGAACGACACTGAATTACACGAAGACTTCGAATTAAATGAAGAAGTAAAAAACTTGTTCGAGGAGATAAAAAAAATAGGACAAAACGAAGGTGATGAAATGACAAAAGAAATTGAAGAACGTTTAGGTTTTTCTCTTCACGAATTTGAATCAGCACTTTATGACGCACTTAACAAAAAACCAATAATTTACAAAAAATTACATCCAGATGCCGTTGAGCCATCCTATGCGTACGAGACTGATTCAGGATTTGATTTGTTATCGGTTGAACAAATTCAATTTTTACCTTTCGAAAGAAAATTAGTACCAACAGGTTTATCTTTTAGTATACCAGAAGGTTTTGAAATCCAAATTAGAACCAAAAGTGGATTGGCTTTAAAACAAGGACTTGTGGTTTTAAACAGTCCTGGTACAATTGACCAAGGTTATACTGGCGAAATAAAAGTAATATTAATGAATATGAATAACACCCCAATGACTGTAAACAAAGGCCAAAAAATTGCACAAGGTGTTCTATGTTCTGTTGAGTCAGGGAAAAAAATATATTTTGAAGAAACTTCTGAAATTGAAGAAAAAGATAGAAATGATAATGGATTTGGTTCAACAGGAATTTAATATGGAATTAAATTATATACAAAACCTAAGTCCAATTTTACCCGAAGGTGTTAAAAACTATCTAATTGATATCGACGGAACAATAACAGAAGATGTCCCAAACGAAGATTTGTTAAGAATGGCATCTGTATATCCATATGATGGTTCAGTCGAAATGATAAATAAATGGTTTGATGATGGTCACATTATCACATTCTTTACCTCAAGAACAGAGGAACATAGAAATGTAACAGAACTATGGCTAGCGAAACATAGTTTCAAATACCACTCTCTTTTGATGAATAAACCTCGTGGAGGAAATTACCATTGGATTGATAACCATATTGTGAGAGCAACTCGATATGAAGGTAAGTGGACTGAATTAACAAAAAAAGAACATTTAATTGAAGTTTTTGAATGATTACCATAGGTTATTCCACAAGAGAACACAATCCTCAATTCATTGAGTACCTTAAAAAATCTTCAGGGTTTGGAAAAAACGTTGAGGTTATAGAGAAGGTTAACAATGGTGAAAAATCTTTACCACAGGTCTACAACGAAATTCTAAGTGAGAGTAAAGGAGACATCGTTGTGTTATGTCACGACGACATTTATTTTGACACAACAGGTTGGTATTACAAAATAGAAAAACACTTTCAGAAGAGTGAGTATGGTATCTTGGGAGTTGCTGGAACTAAGAAAATGCCCGAGAGTGGATGTTGGTGGACTGACCGAAAAAAGATGTACGGTATTGTAAACCACGAGAGTGGGGGTAAAAAGTGGGAATCTAAATACTCGGCATCTTTAAGTAAAGATATCGACGAAGTAGTTGTTTTGGATGGAGTATTGTTAGTGGTCCACAAAAACAGAATCAAGAAAAACTTTGTTGATGATTTTGATGGATTTCACTTTTATGACATACCATTTTGTTTTGAGAACTTCTTGGAAGGTGTAAAAATTGGTGTAATGTATGATGTAAGAATTACACACAAATCAATTGGACAAACAAATGAAAAGTGGGAAGAAAATAGAATAAAATTTGTTGAGAAATATTCAGAAAAATTACCACAACGAGTTGAATTGTCTGAAAATAATAAATTGAAAATTTTATTTACCTGTCTGTCTTTCAAAACTTTCACAGGTTCTGAATTGTACGTTTATGAGCTTGCTAAAGGAATGAAAAAATTGGGCCACGATGTTACAGTTATGTCTGAAATTGGTGGTCCATTAACTGATTTAGCAAAAAAACAAGGTATCAAAGTACACCCTCTGTCGGAACCTATTGGATATAAAAAAGGAGATGGTGTTTGGCAGTTTAATGGTGAGGTATCTCAACCAAATGTAATGTACAGAGTTTCTGAAATCCCTTTCGATATTATACATTGTCAACATAAACCTGTGACAGAATACATTTGTAAGGTCTATCCCGACATCCCAAAGATATGTACAATACATTCAGAAGTTATCAATCTTGAGGAACCATTCAAACACGAATCAATAAAAGAATGGATTGCCATTAGACCAGAAATTGAACAATTCTTGATTATTGAACACGATATACCTGAAGAACAAATTAAGGTAATATATAATCCAATTGATAACGAGAAGTTCCAAAAATCGTCCAAAGAAGAGAATTATCTATTGTTTGTAGGTACGGTTGATTACCTAAGAAAAGCAACAATTTTTGATTTGGTTGAGAAGACCAAGGAAAATGGTTTGGAGTTTTGGATTGTTGGTGAAAACAAATCTGACTATTTGGATAAATTAATAGAAAATCCTCACGTCAAGTATTTTCCAGCAACGTGGCAAGTTGAGAAGTTTCTTTCAAATTGTAAACAAACTGCAGGTATTCAATTAGGTAGAACAACTATTGAAGGTTGGATAAGTGGAAAACCTGGTTGGATTTATAGAGTAGATTCAAACGGTGATATACTAGATGTCAATTTATATGAACCTCCTACAGATTTAGAAAAATATTTTTATCTTAATGTTGCTAAGTCTATTGAAAAAGAATATAAGAAAATTTTAATATGGTAATTCTAACGACAACATATAATTGTGAAAATTTTATCGAGAGGTCTATCTACAGTATAATGAGTCAAAAATTCAAAGATTTTACTTGTTATATTACTGACGACTTATCCACTGATAAAACAGTTGAAAAAATTAAAGAAATAATCAAAAGTGATAACAGATTTGTTTTAATAGAAAACACAAAAAAAATGTATCAACCTGGTAACTATGAACAGGTTATTCGTGGTTTAGATATTCCTGATGATGAGATTTGTGTTGAGGTTGACGGTGATGATTGGTTACCAAATCCAAATGTTTTGAGTTTTATAAATGAAATATATTCTGATTCTGATGTTTGGATGACAAGTGGTTCTTTCAAATATCACGATGGTAGACCAGGTTTTTCTAATAAACCAAACACTTTATGGGATGTACGTAATCAAACTTTTACTTTGTCACATATGAGAACTTGGAAATCTTGGTTGTGGAAAAAAATAGAACAAAATGATTTAAAAGACCAAAGTGGAGAATATTGGTCTGTAGCGGGAGACTTATCTTTTATGTTTCCAATGTTTGAGATGTCAGGAGAAAAACATTTTAGATATATACCTGAAATTCTATACGTTTATAATGAATCAAACCCTTTAAACGACCATAAGGTAAATTTGTCAGTGGTTCAAAAAACAACCTCCAAAATAAGAGGAATGAAACCATACAAAAGATTGACTGAGAACCAAACCATAAACCCAATCGATTTAATTACGAATCAAAGATTCGATGTTGTGGTAAAATATTTGTATGCTAAGTCTTTAATTAAAAATTATCACACAGAAATCTATAAGAATTTTTACAAAGAACATTTATTTAAATGGAATGGTTTTTTTGAAAAAAATAATCCTAAAAAAAACTCATTTGAGATTTTTGATAAAGTCTTCAAAGAACTCATAACAAGTCTATCAGAAAAGGGATTTGACCCTAACGAATCCAAAATACCCGTTGTAAATAACAAATTTATAGTCAATGGGGCACATAGATTAGCAGCAAGTTTAGCTTTGGGCAAAGAGGTTTACACAGAAGAATCTACAAGTATTAAAGACGGTCAACTTGTATGTTCTTGGGAGGACGAATTTAAAAAATTGAATCTTAGCGAAACATTATGTGACAGAGTAGCTTTGGAATTTGCTAAATTGAAAAAACACACACATATTGTTAGTGTTTTTCCATCGGTGAATGGAAACGTTGATGTTCCTCTTTCTATTCTAAAAAAATACGGTTCTGTATTTTATTACAAACAAATTGAGTTATTAAAAAATGGCCCCTTGAATTTTATGATGGAGTTATATTCAGGTGAGCAATGGGCTGGCAACCATCACAACAACTATGTTGGGTTCAGACAAAAAGAGTCACTATGTTTTACAAAAAATGCACCAACAACAATATTTTTGGTTGAGTTTGAAAGTTTGGAACAAAGTGTAAAAGCAAAAGAAGAAATAAGAGCAAAATTTAACTTAGGAAAACACTCTGTACATATCAACGACACACACGAACAAACTATAAGATTGGCTCAGTGTGTATTTAACAAAAATTCATTAAAATTTTTATGTGATAGTACTCCACAAAATTATCAAAAATTCAATTCTTTACTTAGCGAATTCAAAACTTACATAGAACAAAATAATTTAGATATCGATGAATATGCTGTCACAGCAAGTTCAGTGCTTTCTGTCTATGGATTAAGAGAAGGTCAAGATTTGGACTATATCCATAGTAAAACCTCACCGACTTTAAATTTGGAAAATGACATTCAATCACATAACTTATATGGTTTGGGACGATATGATTTGAACTATGATGAAATAATTCACCACCCCGATAATCATTTTTACACACAGGGTGTTAAATTTGTTTCACCAAAAGTTGTTAGAGATTTAAAACAAAAAAGAAATGAACCGAAAGACATTTCAGATATAAATTTATTAGACAAAATTATTTAGTATGCCAATTTCAAATGAGTTAAAATTAATTTTTATTCACATTCCCAAGAATGCTGGAACTGCTATAACTAATAGTAAGACTGCAAAATTCTTTTCTGGTGGCCATCAATCTGCTAAAGAAATAATGAATCAATACCCAAAAGAATGGAACCAATATTTTAAATTTGCGGTTGTAAGAAATCCTTGGGATAGAGTGGTATCAAACTATGAGTACGCAATTATGGAAAAAAGTTATTGGCATCACATTAGTGAGAACAACACTGGCGCGGCTCACTTTGACTATCATACCTTAAAAAATAAAACTTTTGAAGATTGTGTTAATCTTTTATATAAAAACAGAGAGTCTTTGAGACACCAAGGGTGGTCACCACAATATGTTTGGATTTCTGACAATGATAAGAATGTTTTGGTTGATAAAATTTTTTATCACGAAAAATTAGACACTGATGAAGAATTTAACAAAATGATACCTGACTTGGAAAAAGTTAACATTAGTACAAGAAAGAGCACGAATTACAAAGACTACTATACCGATGATTTAATAAATAAAGTCTCGGAAATATATGATTATGACATAAAATTGTTTAAATTTGAGTATTGAATTATGATTTATTGGTTTACAGGTCAACCAGGCCACGGAAAAACAGTCTTATGTAACTTACTTAAAGAATACATTGAGACGACTTATCACAAAAAAGTGATACACATTGATGGTGATGACATCAGGGAAATTTTTCAAAATAAAGATTATTCAAAAGAAGGAAGAGTCAAAAATATTACATTTGCACAAAATTTGGCACACTTTTGTAATACAAAAGGTTTCGATGTTGTTGTGAGTGTTGTTTCACCCTACAAGGAAGTTAGAGAGTCTTTTAAAGAAAAAATGGGAACAAACATTGTTGAATTTTATGTTCACGCATCTGTTGAACGAGGAAGAGAAAGTTACCACGTATCTGACTACGAAGCGCCCACTGACAATTTTATAGAGGTTGACACAACTTATGATACTCCCCGAGAGTCTTTAAATTATGTTACAAGCGGAGCGGGTATATGAAAAAAAATACATACTTCTGTGATATCGACGGTACAATCTTCAAATATCGTAAGTTTGAAGAAATGACAACAACCAAACCTGAGAAAATTGAGTCTATGGTAAAACAATTAAAAATTTGGCACGAACAAGGTCATCACATTGTTCTAACAACTGCCAGACCTGAGGAATATAGACATCATACACTTATGGAATTGTTTGACAATGATGTCAAATACCATCAATTAGTTATGGGTATCGAAAGAGGTCCAAGGTATCTTTTGAATGATATGGACCCTGAGGTTGAGGGTAGAAGAGCAATTGCAGTAAATTTAACAAGAGATAAAGGTTTATATTAATATGATAAATTGGGTAAAAAAAATCCACACAGAATCGTCACTCCCAAAAAGGGAAGGTCAGTTCGCAATGTTTGTTGGTAGATGGCAACCACTTCACAAAGGTCATCAATCATTGTTTCAAGAAGCAATGAATGAAGGTAAAAATGTTTTAATTTGTATTAGAGATATTGAACCTGATGAAAAAAACCCTTTCTCTCCTGAAGACGTACGTAAAAATATTCTTGACCATTATTCTGAAGAAGTTATTCAAGGAAAAATTAAAGTAATGGTCATTCCTGATATCTGTTCTATTGAGTTTGGTAGAGGTGTGGGTTATGATATAATTGAACGTATTCCTCCCATAGAAATTGGTGAAATTTCTGCAACAAAAATAAGGGAAGAAATGCGAAAAGAAGGTAAATTATGAACACTTCAAAAGTATATCAAATAAGATACAATACAGTATCCAAAGACGATACCGAAAGGTGGAGACTAATAGAAAACGGTAATGAAACATTAGTTGCTAACATTATTATTGATGGTTCTACATATACAACTAAAGATTGGATGGAAGAGATTCAAGATTATAAGTGGCACATTACTTGT
>Ga0049080_10000428_pt1 | contig 14195 bp, 10 predicted proteins | sample GreLakmeER15MSRF_FD_66716 | JGI IMG/M metagenome (GOLD analysis project Ga0049080, IMG submission 66716) | Freshwater lentic microbial communities from great Laurentian Lakes, MI, USA - Great Lakes metaG ER15MSRF | ecosystem: Environmental > Aquatic > Freshwater > Lake | place: Great Lakes... | reverse complement strand
CCCCCCCCCAGAGTATCTTTCTGGGGGGGGTGAATGAGACGGTTTATGAAGTAGTTTATTGCTCAATATTCTTTGGTAAAGACACGGAAAATGAATGAGATCCTTCAAATCTTTCTCCACTTTCTTCACACCAAAAATCAATATCATAGTTATCTACTTGATCTTCACTTCTTTCCAATTCATATTTAAGTTGATAAAATTCAATAAAATCTTGATCGTTGCGAAGATACTTCATATTATTTCCGGGTTTAATTATTTCTTCAACTAAAGATCCATTTTTTTTGATTAAATACCCAAAAGACAAATCATTGTAATCTTCTTCTTTTCTAATACTTATTGAAATTTCACAAAGCATAAGGTTTGTTGCTTCTTCTTCAAAAACAACAGATTTTAATTCTTTATTTAAATCTAGTGTTACATTTAGGTTTAACATAATCGTAAATTTAATTTGGGATTTGATAATATATTCTTGCATATCCAGCAGAACCGCCACCTTGACCAGGGCCGCCATTACCTCTTCCATTAACTGGATCTGGAGATCTAAAAAATAAATTTGCTGGATTATAATGTATCGGTGTCCATAAATCTCCACCAGCTCCATTGAATCCACTCGATTGATCATCATTACCCCTTAGTCCTGGAACAGAACTACCGCCAAAGTATATAAGTGTTGATGATGGTTGTGGAGTTAAAGTTAATAAAGATCCACCAGCTCCTCCTCCACCAGCAATTTGGTTGCTACTATTACCTCCAGCACTACCTCCATTAATTGTTATATTTATTTGTGGATTTCGTAAAGAACTTAGTCCACCATTTCCTGCACCTATGCCGTCAAATCCTCCGGATGGGCCAGCAGAACCACCATAACCTACTATTACAGGATATGACCCAGGAATAGATGATACTGTAAAAAATGCTGAGTGACCAGATCCACCACCGCCACCACCTCCTGGGCCAGACTCTCCAGAATTCTTTCTACCACCGCCCCCAGCTCCACCTCCTTGAAGTTGAATATAATAAGTTGCGTTCGGATCATTAGCAGAAATAGTAAAAGTTGAAACGCCAACGGTAGTAAAAGTATGAACTTTATAATTATTTCCATCTCTTGCTACAAATGTGGTTTCTGTTCCACCCGAAGCAGAGATTGCTTTAATAGTAGGTGCTGCAGCTCCTCCTCCACCAACTCCTTGTCCTAAAATTCCTTTATCACTTTGAAATATTTCTAATGACTTGCCGACGTTTCTTCCAGTTGATGATTTATAAGACATTTATCAAACCTCCACATCACCGTTTACAATTACATTGAGTTGTCCAAAAGTAGAACCAATACTAAGTCGATCCCCTGTTGCGGTTAATACAATTGGATATGATGGTTCAATGAATACTGTTTCTGATTGTGCAATAGAAACATTAAACATTCTAGTATTAAATGAAACGGAACCACCACTAGGGATATAATAAACATGTGCATTAATGGAAGTTGTAGAGATTCCATTATGTGCAATAATTGATTTGACGTAAACTTTTTTATCATTTGCAACTGTTACAATACCAACAGTAGTTCCTGCTGCTACGTTAACAACATTATTTGTGAGTCTTCCTCTTGTTAATGCCATAGTTCTCCTTGTTTTACTTGATTAGTTAAAAAGATAAGAATCTAAAATAAAATTACCATCATAATCATTAGCAGTGATTACACCAACAGTATTTAATCCATTTGTTGTAATTGTAACAGCAGAACCAACAACTAATGTTGTAGCAGTAATAACTCCAACACTTAGTCCGGAAGAATTAAAGGTATTCGTAGATCCTGTGATATCATATTCTGTTGCAGTTACGAATCCGGTTGCATTTAAACTTGTTGCTCCAATTGTTCCAACAGTAATATTAGGAGTTCCGGATAATCCTGTTGCATTACCAGTAAGAGCACCAACAAAACCACCAGTTGAAGTCGTAACTCCAGTTGCATTAATGTTGGTTGTTCTTAATGAAGTGAATGTAGAAACTCCAGAAGAGTTGATGTTACCAACTACATTACCAACAAAAGTGGTTGCAGTAGCAACTCCAATATTTTGTATATTTCTACTATCGTCAATTACCGTAGTATTGTTGATTTGAATTGCCATTTTCTTTTATTAGGCTTTCAAATTTATTTAGTAAAATTATTATCCGACAATTCTTTAATTGCTTCAATTAAAACACCAATTAATCCACTATAATTTACAGACAATCCGTTTTCATCTTCTGAAACTAATTCGGGAAAAACTTTTTGAACTTCTTGCGCAATCACACCAATTGATTTTTCTTCTGTTTCTTTCCAGTTAAAATTAACACCTCTCAATTGCTTAATTTTATCAAGAGCATTTTCAACTGTATGAATGTTTTTTTTAAGATTTTCATCAGAAGTTGAGTTAACAATTGTTGCCGTTAATCTTCCGAGTGATGGATTATATGTAAGATTTGTAGTAGATATTTTTGCTTGCGTATTAGTTCCATCAACAAATACTGGATAAAACGTACTATTTGTACTTGTATCATCAATAGAACTAATATTGGTTAGAGTAACTGGGAATGCATTTCCTAAAGAAACTCCAGAAAATGTTAACCCTCCTGCAGGTGGAGTTGAAAATACAATATTCGAACCAGAAACAGAATAATCATCAGATGGATCTTGAACTACACCACCAAGATTAATAATTAATGTTTGCGGTGATGGTGGTGTAATTGAAGATGAACTTGAAGTTAATGGAAAGGTTGTTGTAGATCCATTAAAAGACGCAGAAATATCATCAAGTATTTTGATTTGATTTGTACTTATTGGACTATAACTTTTCCAGACAGTTCCATCCCATTCATAGGAGAACCCTGATGTTACATCTGTGTATACTTGTCCTATTGTAGGAGAACTTGGAAAATTGAGTGCCACTTCTCTTTTGCCCTTTAGATTATTTATTATCTATTTTTATTTACCGTGCTCTGTCCCATGCACAGTGAGCACGTTGACCGTCTTGTAAAACATAATGAAAAAAGATTTGATGATAATACCATTCTTGTTGATTTTTACCAAACAGTCTTGTTTTGCCCCCCGGCATAGGATCTCTCCAATGTGGACGTTCACATCCCCTATAAACCATCCCATCACCAGGTTTTAAAATTATAAAACGATTTTCTCCAGGTTTTGAGATTTCTGTCATTTTTTCATCTGTATAAGTATCAGGAGTTTTAATCCAGATAGGCCAATCAGCATCCTTTCCTTCCAGATTGGTACTGATATGAACCGTCACAGAAATCTCACAAGCATCCCGATCCGCATGTTTTTTCAATTCTTGTCCCGGAAAATAATAACGGTCGTAATAATAAGTATTATAAAGTTTCCGTCCCAGTGCTTCTTCCAGTTTGAGACGAATACCAGTATGAATCACACGATACTGAGGGTGCCAATAACGGGCAAGAGAACCCTCAACCTGCAATTCAATATCATGATGAGTAAATTGATCTAATTTTTTACCCCAATAATTGATTTGTCCTCGTTCTTCAGGAAGAGGATGATAAAGTTCTTCTGGATCCCACAGATTTTTGATGACCAAATATCCATTCTTTTCAAAGGATTCATTGCGAGTCCAAGCAGTTCCCATATTCATCTTTTCCTGCATCATTAGTTGCAGATCTGTCGTTTGTTCCGCCATTTCAATGCCACCTCTTTCCAACAGTCCATCCCACAAGGCTCTTGCGAGTTCCTTTTGTGACTTTAAGAACACGGTGCATCGTGCGAGAATCAAAAAGAATAATTGCCCCACGATTACGTGGTGCAATATAACTATTCCCCGCTTCATCAAGAAGTTGAAGATTTCCACCCTCATAGTCATCAGGATGAGAAAGTTGCAACACAAATGAAAGTTTTCTTACAAGTTCAATATTCTCATTTAAGAAGTCTTGTGCGAGTCCATCTTGACGATTGCCAACACTTACGGGTTTATATTGGGTTGCAAGTCCTGCATCATTGTGCCAACCATAAAACTGCCCTTCACTGTATTTTGTAAACTGCATTGATTCTCCATCAATACAATGCAAATCATAAAGAAAGTTTTCACGATTTGCGCGTTGAATATAGTGCCACATGAATCCACCCACCCAATGCTGAGTAGGAATCCATGCATTATAAGAATTTCTTTTATCTTTGTTTAGGGCATCTCCATGAAGTTTAGAGTCTGCCATTTTTTCGTCAAACTTTTCCGTTAAGTCTCTTTCGATAATATGTATAATATCTTCTGGTAGATCTGTATAGTACCAAATACTTTGATATGCCATAGATTAATAATGTGGTATGAAGTTATGATATCTAAAATTTTTAAAAATGTCAAGTATTACATTACTCTATGCAATTTTAATTCATTTATTTCTTTTTTAAGTTCCTTAATTGCTTCAATCAAAACACCAATAATTCCATTATAATTTACAGTCTTTGGATTGTCACCATGAACCAATTCTGGAAGAACCTCTTGAAGTTCTTGTGCAATTACACCATAGGAAGGAAGTCCAGATTCTTTCCAATCAAACTTAACTCCGCGCAACTCATCTATAATGTCTAATGAATTTTCAATTGGTAAAATATTAGTTTTGTAATTAATATCAGATAAGGCATCAAAATCTTGAGCTGTTGCAATTCCAATCACATTAATGCCATTTGGATTAACATTTACTATTGATGATCCAGCAGATACTGCAGTAAGTTGCCCTAACCCTGGAGAGAAAAATCCAGTTTGAGAATCTCCAATAAAATATATTGATGGAGATGATGAAGTTCCTGGAGAGAATGATACATTTGTTAAAGATGTGATAATACCAACGTTAAATGGTGCCGCATCAACCCAATAAGCATCTGTACCAACACCGATTATATTTTCATCATAGTAAACAAACAATCTACCATAGTTTGCATTATAAAATAAATCTCCATTTGAATTTGCAGATGGTGGAAATAGAGTTCCAATTCCAATTGTTCCAGATCCACCACCCTCAAAGAAAATTGTTGCAACACCGACATTAGAATCATAGAGCGCAGTTGACACTCCTGTGCCATAAAAATTGATAAATGTTACGGCATAACCAACCAACCCACCAGTCGTTCCAATTCCAATTCCGGCACTGATGTTTTGAAGATATGCGCCATCACCATAGTAAGTGACAATTCCGGATGTTGCCGTGATGACTCCAGAAGAAACTTTAACTGTTCCTAATGTCGAAATTCCAGTAACGTTAATATCGACTGCATCTAAATTTGAAACCTCAAGATCTCCAGCATTTAAATCAATTGTCGCAATCGTTGCAATTCCAGTAACATTTAAATTTGTAACTTTGGCATTAGTTACCGTCGTAACACCATTTAAAGTACTAAAATTATTGACGGTTAAATTATCGAATGTTGAACCAGTAACGAAAAGAGAAGCAATTGTAGAGACACCCGTTGCAGAAAAATTAGAAGTTCGAACAGAAGTAACTTCAATGTCCCCTGCATTAATATCGACAGTTGCAATTGTCCCAATTCCAGAATAATTTAAGTTTGTTCCTCTTAAATTGGTGACAATTCCTGTTGCCACTGTCGCAATTCCAGTAACATTTAAATTTTGAACCGTTCCAATTCCAGAATAATTTAAGTTTGTTCCTCTTAAATTGGTGACAATTCCTGTTGCCACTGTTGCAATTCCAGTAACATTAAGCAAACTTACAGTTGTAACACCACTCGAATTAATATAAGTTGAATTCAATCTATTGATAGTAGAAATACCAATAGTTTCATTTTCTACTGTTAAATTTGTAACAATTCCCGTTGCAAGTTTTAACGTTGCGATAGTTGCAACACCAACAATAGTTAGATCTGTTGCAGCAATTCCACCACGAACATCAAGTTCTGTTCTAGGCCCGGTGCTTGCAATACCAACTTTTCCTGTTATAGCATCAGCCAGGATAAGATCGGTTGCAACCTCTAAACCATTTTTGACTACAAAATTCTTATTAATAGCCATTTGGGTTCACTATCCCCCGATTATATTTTTTACTATTTATTAGGACAAGTATTCAATAGTAACATATGCTTCAGTGCTTGGATTTCCTCCAAGTCGAGTGCTTATAACATTAACTTCTCCATTTGTATAACCACTACCTCCTCCACCACCAGATCCACTTCCAGTTCCCGCATTTCCACCAACGGTTCCAGATCCTCCTCCACCATTATCTCCACTTGCATTGCCTCCATTGTTTCTATATCCTGTTCCATCTTTATATCCTCTCAAAATAGTTGCAGAAGATGATGCAAGTTGTCCAGCAACTCCTCTAAATTGAACATTTCCAATATCATTGCACGGAGCAATTCCTTGTTGAGCCCAATAATCACCTATGCTGCAAGATGAAACTCTACCCCCTGTAGTAGCAGAGTAATTAATTCCACCACTTGTTGCACCACCTGCAAAAAATCCTTGCACAGGTAATGTGCCAGTTGCAAATAAAACTCCACCAAATCCAGCATTTCTACCAAATCCGTTTTCTCCAGCAATACCAACACCACCACCATCTCCACCTCTACCTTGAGACCCTGCGCCGCCACCACCACCCAATGTGACTAATAGTTGACCTTTTTTATAGAAGAAAGCTCCACCACCACCACCGTTTGAACCTCCAGATGGAAGTGTTTGCGCGCCAAGTTTAAATACATATTCTTGATTTTGTCTCAGAGTTAATGTAAATACAGATATTCCACCCTCTCCTCCTCTATTTCCATTTCTACCAGCTCCTGCTGCGGCCGCCATTGTCATTCTAACAGTAATATCTTTTTCGGGAGCATACACAACTAAAGTTCTGGTAAAAGTTGATGCGTTTGCCGTAAAAGTAATTGGTTGATCAAAAAGATTTACATTTCCAAAACCATATTGATTTGCATTTCCATCAAGAAGTTCATAATTTAATATGGATCTTGCAGAAACTACTCCATAAGTTACTGAATTTGAAGTAACTGGAGAATTTCCTGCAGATGGATGACTTACTGTAACAGAAATTGTGTTTGTAGATACATTTGGAAGAGATATTGTTAAAGTTGATGAATTTGCTCCACTTACATTGCCCCCATTTGACAATGGATTTCCATTCAAACTCCACTGATATGACAATTGAGAATCTGAACCATCAGAAGTTGTGGCAATTACATTAAATGTTGTTGAACGACTTTGAGCTACAGTTGAAGAAGATGGTTGAGATGTAATTGAAATTGTTGGACGAACTGTGATTGAAACTATGTTTGAATCTAGAGGGTCATTAATTGCATTGGGTGTTGATTTTCCAATGGCATATGCAGAGGCAACATAATCAGCACGAAGATAAAATTGTCTTCCAGTATCCGTGGGATTGGATAGACTTGATAGAGTTAATGCGGTTGTTGCTGTTCCTGTAATTGTAGAACTATTACTTAAAGCACCAACTCCAACTTCATACCATTGATAAGAAATATATCCAGAATTTTCCGCAGGATTTGGTGGAGTTTGAGTTGGAAATGTTGCTGTTGCAATACCGACCAATGTAATCGAACCTCCATTATTAGTCGTGATTCCAATAGGTTGTTGGGAAAAGGACAAAATTGGCCCATTTATTTCTAGAGAAGTTGGTATGTGGCGAAATATTTGAAGTCCTATCATCCGAAGTTTTGTCCTCCAATTACACCAAAGAGAGATGAACCACCATCAAAAGTCATAAAGGAATAGATGTCAGTTTTATTTGCAATTTTTGTTACCTCAGGAACAACTCCTCCCCCAGCCCAATACACTGGAATTGACGAACCTCCAGATGTTTTAAATGTATCGATACCAACAGAATATCCAGTAGAATCTTGAAGGGTTTTAATTGTAAATGCTGTTGCTCCAGATGGAGGATTTAATAAAGTGAATTGAGCAACTGCAGAAGTTACTGTTAAAGTAAACGATTGTGCAATAGACAAATCAATATCGACATTTCCACCAGATATTGTAAGAGCCTGAACATTTTCTGAGTAGGTTTTGAACTTGGCAGAACCCTCAATATCAACTTTTGCTCTTGGTGATGCGGTTCCAAATCCGACTTGTGTGCCAAAAGTTGAAACTGCTGTTCCAACAACAAGTGTCGTTGCAGTTACAATACCAGCACGAATGTTACTTGATGTGCTATCAAAACGATAAGACGTTGCGGTAATTGCTCCACCAACAAAAACATCTTTTGTTGTCGTAAATCCTGCAAAAATTGCAGTATTATTTACATAAACATCAGTATTTCCTGTTCCTGCAGTTCCCAATTCCAAAGTATATTTTGGAACTGAAGTTCCAATACCGACTCTGATTAGATTATTTGGATAAATTCCAGTTCCAATTCCACTTGCCGTTGAACTCCACAAACTGTCATTTGCGAGATTAATAAGTCCACTTCCATCACCAATGAACTTATTTGCAGTAACAGTTCCACCTATATTAGTGTTTCCATTGACATTAAGTTTGTAACCATTTGAAGTTGTTCCAATTCCAACTCCAAGTCCGTTGATCACAAAAATAGAAGAACCAGAACCTACTTGGAAAGAATTTAATCCTGGAGAATCTGTTGCAATTCCAATTCGATCAAAAATTCCAATATTTAAAGTTTTAGATATACTTACATTACCAAAACGATACCAATCATTATCGGTGGTGTAAATCCAACCAATACTTCCACCCTTAACTGGATTTGCATTATATGTAATATCTCCAGGATTTCCTGCAAGAACTGGAGTTGAAATTCCGACAGTTTGCTTTCTCGAAACTGTTGCATCACCTTGCAGGAATAAAGATCCAGCCTCAATACCTTTAGATGAAGTTGATGTAATTTTATTATTAAAAATTACTGGGCCATCAAATTCAGAAATGATGTTTCCATTTGGCCCACCTTCAACACGAATTGAACGACTAATCGATGCCTCAAGTGGAGTTAAAACATCAAATCCAACATTGATGCCACCAGTTTGAATATCTTCCCCAGTAATTGATGGGACTGGAGAATCAAAAACTTCCTCTTGTCCTGTTGAAGAACTTACCTTTTTATTGCCAACATAAAAATCACCAGCATCATTCATTCCGGTGTAAACGTTAATACCACCATCTTTTTTTGTTGACTGGGACAATAATTCTTCTTGTGAAGAAAGATTGCGATTTTGACGATCTGGAAGAGCAGTTGAATAATTTCCTGGGCCAAATCCAACATATTCAAAAGTATGACCAGAAGCACGAATAATTGAATTTCTTCTGAATTCAATCGGACGACAATTAATTCTTCTTACTACACTATTGATTGAATGAGTAGTTGCTCTTGTTCCAAGAGCACCTCTGAATACTGTAATTGGATTATTGGTGACTGTAGTTTTAACTCTTACAATTTCTTCATCAATTAATAAATAATCTCCAATTTTAATATCAAGATCTGTAATATTTGCAATCTCAATATTTTGTGTTGTTGCACTTAAAATATTTGCCGAAAGAGTAGTTGTAATTCCAGCATACTCTACAACTTGCCTTCCTCCAAGATTTTCATTCTCTAGAGAAACATTTCCTCCAGAAGAAGAAAGTCCATATCTATAAACATAAATTGTGCCAGAAGTGGAAGGTGAAGTTGTTCCAATACCAATATTAATATTAAATGAATTTTGATTATTAACTCTCTTGACAATAAAATCACCATTATAAAGATTCGAATTTGCTCCACCAAATTTGACTTTATTATCAACTCTCAATCCATGTCTTTGAGCAGTTGTAACAATACCAATTCCAGTGGAAGAATCATATGATAAAGCAGTTACATTTAATGTTTGTCCGGTTAAAGTCGATGTCGCATTTTCAGTATCAGTAATTCCAATACCAAGAGTTGTGGCTGCACCAATCGCAGATGAAGAAAAAACTTCAATTTCTTTTGCAGATCCTGTAGAAATTCCAGTAATTCTATAAAGAGTATTGAATTCATTATTTGAACTTGGAAGAACATTAAAAATACTTAAAGTATCTCCAGTGTTATCATAGATCTTGGTTACTGTAACAATACCTACACTATATCCCGTCGTTGTGCCCACACCAACAACTTGTAAAGAATCACCAATTCGATAGGCACTTCCCCCATCCATGATTTCAACATCGGTTAGATTTCCAGAAGAATTAATTTCAATTCTTGCTGTTGCGTGTTGTCCTTGAGTATTGGCAACTCCAGCAGAAACTAATTTTGCATTATAAAAATATCCTGCATTTCCATTACCATAACCAGATCCACTATTTGCAATTGAAACATTAATTACTCGATTCAGTCCATGATCAATTGATGTGAAAATTGTATGTGCGGTTCCAGTTGAATTTGAAATAATTCCAGTGATGCCCACACCAACGTTCATATCAAATAATGATTCCTGAAGTGTTTCTTTCGTAACACTGTGTTGAGGATCGTCAATTACAACCAATCCAATTTGATTTGGAAGTGCAAATGAAGCAGATGCCTTTGGATCAGAAGATGGATTATCTCTATTTGTCTGAGGATAGAGATATTGTATTGGTTGAGAATATCTCTCACTCGAAAATGGTGAAACTGTTGGAGAATTTGAACTATTCAGAATTAATAGATTATAAACTCCATCTTGATTTCCTGGCACATATTCTTGAACTTCTTGAACACGATAAACCTGATATGTTCCTTTATATTTTTTCTGAGCAAAAGTGGGGAGGCTTGTTGTTCTATTTGATGTATCGTTTGTAAATGTTCCTGGGCCAATTACACTATTCAAAGATACAACAAATTCTCTTGCACTAGTAATTCCAGTAACATTAAATGTTCCATTAAATCCAGAATTTGCTGTTCCTACTGAATTATTTGAACTCTTTACATTTTGAATTAAAACTTCAGATCCAAGTTTTAATCCATGGGGAAGTTCCGATAAAAAGTATGCAGTGTTGCTATTCCATCTTGCATTTGCCAAAAACTTAAAGTTTCTCTGATCACTTAAATTGCTTAAAGAAACGATTGATGGATTAAAATATGTTGCAACTTCAGTATCAGTTGATCCAGTGACATCATTCGATTCTTGTAAGATATAACCATCAATTGGAGGACGAGCTGACGTAATTCCACTTCCAGAAGGAATTACATATCGAACACGATATACGGTATCAATAATACTTCTTGTGTCTGGAGTGCGTTTAATAAAAGTTCTTGGAGTTGCTGCTCCAAGAATAATTGTTCCGAGTCCAACTAAAGTAGAATAAAGATTATTATCTGTTGTAGCAGTGCCAACTGTAATATACCATTGCCCCACAGTGGAATCATACTGAATTGGATGTCCAATATCACCAGAAACTTTATCAGATACTCTACTTACAATTTTGAGAATTCCCCCCTTGTTATTAATAGATAGGGGACTTAATGAAATAGCATCATTTAAAGTTTTAGCAACTCTAATCTGATTTGAGGACACACCAGAAACAATCGCATAGTAAATGGAATTGCTATCAAGACCATCGGGCAAATGTCCATTTTCAGAAATTACACGGATAGATTCTCCTTGTAAGAAATTGTGTGATTGAGTTAAAGTAAATGTGTTAGAAGTAATACTATTAATTCCAGAAGATCTTCCTACAACAAAACTTTTTTCGAATGACTGTTGATCTGATGTCAATTCAGTATTTGGCATTACAATTCTTGCCGAATACTGATTTGTTGTTCCACTTTGAGAAATTAGAACATTTAAGGTATCGTTTTGTTTAGCTCCAATTCGATATCCTTCAATTACACTATCAGGAGAAATATCTGCATTTGTTTGATTGTAAAGATATAAACGACTTGTAGATGCAACACCAACTGTGGTTTGATAAACATCAATTGCATCAAATTCAATTGAGGTTTCTGGTGTCTCTATTTGTTTTGGTGGAATGATATGAGTGATGTATCCAACATCATCTCTCGGAAAAGCATTTCTTTTAAATCCTTGCGCAACTAATGCTTTAGATCCAAAGTTAGAGTTTGAGTTATTAATTGACTGATCTCCACCGGTATCGGAGGAAAAGTGTTCTGCATATCCAATCGCAAAAATTGATACGTTTTGAATATACGCATCATTAATTGTTTTAATGTGGAAATTTCGATATGCTGGTTTAAAAACTGCTAAAGAGTCAGTATTAATATTTTCATTTCCCGCAAATGATGCATCTCTATATTCTCCACTGGATGCATCATACTTAACAAATGCATTTTTATCTTTTTGCAATCCAATTCCAGTAAACTGAGCCAGAACCATTGATTTAAATCCGGCAGCCTTATCACCATCCGCAAGAACACCGCACATTCCATAAACAGATCTCAGTGAAATGTTAAAGACATATGGTGATGCTGAAGTTACAGTATCAACCTGAAGATTAATCGATGCTCCAGTTACTGTGGGAAGAGGATTTAATGGAGGATTTGATACTTGATATTTAAATTCTGTTGAACTTAAAACGTCACTTACGACATACTGTCCGTTATACCCAGATGCTGTAATACCATTAACCTGAAATGCAGTATCAACATCAAGCCCTGCAAGAGGAGAATCGATAGTTACAGTGATGGTATTAGTTGAAAGCACTCCATCTCCAGATTTAATACTTGTAATTCCAACAGATCCTCCTGTTGGGCCAACGATACGATACTCATCAACTTTTGGTTGTATATCTAATCCAGAAGATGGATAATCTGGTTCAATTTCTCTTCCAGAAGAAGGCCCGTAAACTAATCCAACTTTTTCATAATACATATCCAGATCAGTGCGATCTGTTGAATAATTTGAAATAAAGGCATCATTAATTTTAACATCATTTACACCATCAGCATATTCAAATGCTGCTAATTTATGGTGCGAAAAATTGGGGAAAAATACATTTTCAGTATAATCCTTGTAAACATTTGAATTTGGATCTGCATCAAAAATTGAAAATTGCCAGAAATAACATCCACCAGTAACTCTAAAAATTGCAGATCTTTCAATGTTATCATTTTCTGGATTTGGAACGTATTTTGGACGGATTTTTGTTTTACGAAGATCCAGTCCAACCAAAGAAGTTCCACGAGGAATAATTACTCCACCATGAATACTGTTTAACTTATAAAGAACATTATCAGCAGTTGTTAAATCAAAATTAGTTGTTAAACTCCAAGAAGAAAAATCAGAAGAAACTGTTCCGTTTCTTAACTTAAAATTATTTGCACCATCGGGAATCCATCCTGGACGATTATCTACAATATGATCTCCAGGGTAAATAAGAATCGTTGTTTTACCAAATCTATCATTATCCAATCCTCTTTGATAGGAAAATCTTGCTGCTTCAATTAAAGCACGTTGAATAGTTTTGAACGGACGAGCAAGTGAATTACCTTGATTTTCAATGCTATCTGTGGCATCCAAATCATTCGGACTCACATAAAGAATATTTCCACGAGCATTCTTCAAAAAATTGTCTAATCTACTAAGCGGCATCTTATTGGCACGATAAGTTCTGTTATGACTTATTTATCAACATAAAAAAGCATCCAGTTACCCGGATGCATATTAGCACATTACAGTGCGACTTCCTTCACACGTCATTATTATACCACTTATCTTCTTTCCACGTCAACCTTTTTTCCAATTGTTTATCAAAAATCATTAAGTATCTATGTTTACGACTTCTATCTTTCCATTCACCCTCTACACCTTTCACAGAACCTCTTGAATGTTTCGTTCCATCGGCATAATAAAAATCTTTTTTGGGGTCTGTTAACCCATAATACTTGAAATTACAAGCGCGGTAGATAATTCCGTTGTGGCGAGTAGAATCAGCGTAACTAAGAATAGCAGAAACATTTGCATCTTTTTTAAATCTCCGTATGCAACGACTTAAGAACCAGGATGTGATATTATATTCTTCTTTTTGTATGTCTGGATGTATGCAGAGTCTTGATAATTCGTATATTCCTTTTTGTTGATTTCTTTCTAATCCAAAGGCACCTACTGCAATTTCTGGAACTGGGAGAGAACTAAAAATGCAAGCCCCGAGACACCCGCCAAGATTAAGAGGGCATTCGAATGTGGATTTAAAAAGTCCATAATTGAAGCCTGATTTAAAATCTTTTGATTCGTCTTTAAGATAATGATGAGTATAAAGAAG
>Ga0049080_10000427_pt1 | contig 14248 bp, 8 predicted proteins | sample GreLakmeER15MSRF_FD_66716 | JGI IMG/M metagenome (GOLD analysis project Ga0049080, IMG submission 66716) | Freshwater lentic microbial communities from great Laurentian Lakes, MI, USA - Great Lakes metaG ER15MSRF | ecosystem: Environmental > Aquatic > Freshwater > Lake | place: Great Lakes... | reverse complement strand
CATGTCAAGCGGCTGCGTGTACTTCGTAGCTTCAAGGAAGCCGTGACCCGAAGTATCCGTCAGCAAGTCGAACTGCTGGTTAGGGTGAATGACGCAGCGATAGAAGCCATCCGGGAACGGAGGAACGTTCGCTGCCTTGAGTCGGGCAACAGCCTTCTTAACTTCAAGCCCGTTGAGCTTGTAGTCCTGTCGGGCATCACCTTCGCCAATGTTGCTGAGTGTTGCGTCGGCAAGGCCGAGACGGGTTGTGACCGCCGTGCCATCCGAAGTCTTCGATGCGTAGTAAACACGAGCAGTACCCGCGTTCATTACGTCACGGACGATACCGTCCATCGACTTTGCAGCTGCGAACGAAACTCGCTCGGCTGCAATGCTGACCAGGTCGTGCGGCGAGTCAAGCTGAGCAAGGTCAGAAAGGCTCGTGTACGAACCGTACTGCTTTACCGAGAAGTACTCGCTGGTAACCGACAGGTTTACTGTTGGCTCTGGCGTGACACCCTCGTTAAGCTCGGTCAAGCTGTGTGAAATATCTGGATATCGCACGTAGCGAATCCGGTCTGTGCCCTTGACGAACTGCCCTGGAACATAGTTCCCTGGCACAAGGTGCACCATGCGGCTCCGGAGTTCCTGCGCAATCTGCTGAGACACCAGTTCCTGAACGAGCTTCTGGAAGGCGTTAGCCTCCGTGCCGTTAAAGGAGTTAAGTGTATTCAGTGCAGGACCGGAGAGTGCTGTGGACGTAGCCATAGTTTATCTCCTAAAGTTCTGCCCAAGGATTACCGATGACGCGTAGCGCCTCTTTGATATCCTCAGGGTTCATTTTCTTATCCTTCGCAACATTCTTCTTAGGGCTGTTGGCGTCGGATACAGTTTCGGTGGAACCGCCACCGATAGCGGATTTCATGAACTTTTCGAAAGCGGCTGCCTGGGACTCCTGATCCAGTTCCTTAACCTGCTCCGCGAATTCGAAGTAGGCTGGGTACTTGGACTTCAGTTTCTCCCGCTCGAACTCGGTCTTGGTAGCTGTAAGCTCCTTCTCCAGTTCGCGCGCTCGGCGGTCCATCTTCTCAAATTCTGACAGGGAAGCTTCCTCTTGCGAGGCCTTCCATTTTGCCAGCTCTTCGTACTTGGACCTGAACTCATCGGCTGCCTTTTTTGCCGAAGTGAGTGCTTGGTCCTTTCCTGCAAGACGACGCTTCCAAGTGGCAATGTCTTCCTCTGGCTCAGTGGCCTGTGGGTCTGGAGCGGGCTGCTCCGCCACTGGCGACTGATCCTTGGTCGCATCCGCGACTTGATCTAGCTCGGCCATGCTTGGCTCTCCTTTTCTAAACTATCGTGACCCAGAACACCTGGGTCATCGTCTCAAACTTACTGTCTCTGATAGTTGCTCATCTGGGCTCTGTCCGGACGTCAACTCTTGTAGGGACTTGATGAACGTCCTAGTTCCGCCGATGACGCCTGTGTCTACCAGTGGTGCTCCGACCTCTGCGAACAACCTGTCCGCGGTGAGCTGGTCGTACCCTTGTCGTGATACCGTAGAGATCGAACGTCTCAGCCAACCTGGTACGCCAACGCTAATGTCGTCTGGGTGACCAGGCAAGAGTTGCGCCAGGAAGAACATGTAGTCAGGTCTCTCCATACCCTGCTTTTCGAAGTCAGGTGATAGGCCCTCTCTACCCATGTACTCGACGAGCTTGTTGTATGCCTGGTATCCAGCACCTGGGGCAACTGCGCCGAAGGGCTTCCAGAACATGAACCTGGTGATCTCCGGCAGAACCTTGCCGAACATGTAGGACAGAGGGTATAGACCAAGAAACTGGTGGTTCATGGTTCTCTCGATGAGGTTTCTGTCAGGGTTGAAGTAGTTAATCTTGTCCATCTGACGTACGGTTTCCTGGTAGCGATATCTAGATGCGCGCATGAGCGCCTCTTGCGCTCCGTGCTTCTCGATCATTCTCATCGCCGAGCTAGATAGGGTTCTTGAAATTCTTTCTGTAGATGTTGCGAGTCTGGTCACTCCCTCAGGAGCACTTCCTACAGCGTTGGGGCTAATGATGTCGTCGATCGCCTTCTGGATTCTTGTGGCTTTCTCTGACTGAGTGAGGTTCAGAATGCTGTCGCCGCCAGCCCGTTCGTACACTTCGAAGAGCACGTTGTTAATTGGCCCGAACTCTGCGCCATACTTCTTGCCGTTTGAAAGAGCAGTGATTACTTGCTTAAAGGTTGGGGCAGATGCCGACTCAGGAAGGAATCTGTTGTACAGTTCCTGAAGGATGGACTCGTGCGTGTTGGCAAGTGATGACTGCCTACCAATACCAATGACACCCTCTTCACGGAACGCGCGTACAGCGTCCGTATACTCCTGCAGCTCAAGGGAACCATCGATCGATGAGAAACCTTCCTCCTGCATCTTCCACTTCAGGCTAGATGCCTTGCTCTCAACGGTTCGCAGCTTCTGTCGAAGAACAGCAGAGCTGTATCCAGAAAGCTTGGCCTCATCTACGATCTTAAGTCGTGTGACTCTGAGGACATCAGATGGTCTGTTCGACTCAATTGCCCGCAGACCATCCTCGGATAGCGCCCACTCTTCGAAGCCAGCAGCTCGCTCCTGGACTCTTGCCAGACCGTCGATTGATGGAGAAACGGCGAAACCAAATCCTTCTGGCTTGAGTTGATCATATACTTCGTCCCCCCAGGCAAGGTCTTGCGCTCTGCGATACTCGTTCAAGTGTCCAAGCAGAAGGTCCAGCTCTGAAGCGTCGTCTCCGTACTGAGCCCGAAGCGCAAGGTACTCATGCGGTCGGGCCCTGGAGATGTCTGCTACCCACTTCTTTGAGTACTCAGACAGGGCCATGATATCTCGGTACCCTTCCTTAAACTCTGCGATAGTATCTACCCTGTCACCGGACTTGGCGCGAAGCTTCTGCCAGATGTTCTTGAATGACGTCAGCTCTTCTGCAGAGTTAAGCGTTGACGGGATACCACCTCTGGTAGCAATGATCGTACCGAAGGCTGCTTCGTTTAGGTTCTTTGCGATGGACGATGTGCGATCGCCAAGGATCGCACGCAGTTCTTGCGGAGTGAAGCCAGCCTTCTCAAGTGAGGCCAGTACCTCTTGGGTCCTGATGCCTCTGCCCTCGGCAAAGAATGGCGACTCGATAATCTCCTGCAGCCAGAAGACTGGGTTGACTGAGTACTTCAGTGTTGGGTAGAACCGCTCGGTAAGAACGGCAATTGACTTGCCCATGCCGATACCTGGAATGCCTTTCGCCTTGATCTGGCCAGTAAGCCACTGCGTTACGCCAGACGTAGAGATGTCACCAGCATATGCCTTCAGCAATACCGTGTCAATATCCAACCCAGAAGGAACTCCTGAATTTCTTGCCTGAACAATGCGGTCTCTTAGGCTGTCTCCGCTAAGCCTGCGGATAACATCGTCTGCAGCCTTAGTAACCTGCGAGTCGCTACCAGTTGGGCTTACGAGACCTCGGACTCCAAGGCGCTGCTGCGATGCGATCTGATTAATCTCGGAGTCAAACTGTACGATCTCGTCTGGGGTCATCCAAGGTGCCAAGGATACCAGCATTCTCTGTCTTGCTGCCCCCTGGATTCGTGCCTGGTCGACTGGGGAGAACAATCGCTTGAGCATTCCGTTGAAGTAACCTACTCGCGGGCGGTTTGCCAGACCCTGGAATCCGTCAATGAAGTCTGACGTGACGTCAACGAAAGGCTGAAGCGTCTTAGTAATGATGACTTTTGGCAGACCGTTTTCAACAATAACAGACTTGACCGGTACGGTCAGGAGGTTATCTGCTGGTGCGACGCCTAGTCTGTACCCGTTTTTCTCGGTCGATCTAATAAGGTCGTTGATCTCGTCGGTACTGCCACCGATTGTCGCCCATAGCTGCTTCAGTCTTTCAAGATCATCTGCTCCGGCTGCTGAGTGCATCGCGTCGTTCCTGACTGCCTCGTCAAGAACATCTTTGATCTGCAGGTGATCGGCCCTGCCGACGCCTCTGGTCTCAATGTTTCGAATGTCTTCAAACTGCCTTGAGGCAGCCCTTGCCCAGGCAACCTTTCTCTTAGACACGGCAGCTTCGACCTGCTCATTACCACCGGCTTTAATAGAAGCCAACTCGTCAGCTAGGTCTTGTCGAATACCAACTTGTACCAACTCATCCGCAGTGAGCTCTGCCTTCTCAATCAGTCCGTATGCCTTCTGAAACGCAATGACCTCTGTGTCAATAAGTCCGTCGTCTCTCAGCAGCGTAATGCGGGCAGCTCGCTCGTTGTTCAGCTTAGCCAGAGCACTAACCTGCTGGTCAGTTACCGGCCTGCCAAGTCTCTTTGAGATCTCCTTCATTACTGCCTCTTTGCGACCGCCAGTTAGTTCGTCGAATCCTTCGGCAAGAGTGATAGCCCTTCGGATGTTTCCGACTCGGTTTACTGAGTGGCCGTACTGGATGTGTCTGATACCAGCAAGTCTCTGGGTGAATGCTCGAGCCGTCTTGGCATCGCCAGTGAACTCCCCCAACTCGCCAAAGAAACGACCGCCTACGATCTTCAGCTTTCCGTTTGATTCAACGATACGCCCGCCATCGGTAACTTCCCTTACCACATGGGCAAGCTCGTCTGGAGTTGCCTTAACTGGACCAGCCGACCTGGCGAGGTCGCTCTTGGTAGTATTGGCAAGGGTGTCAGCGTAGTCGGTGATCCTTCCCGAGATGATGTCCTGGAAGTCAAATGCTCCGGTGACTGCCGCCTCTCTCGTGGTCTGTCCGATCATCAGCTCCGTCATGTGCTTAATAAAGATTTCGTCGTGGTGCTTAAGAAGCTGGATTGCTTCTCGCTCGTAGTTTACGTTGATCGATACTCCGCGCTCCATATCCGATGCGCCAAGCCTTGCGATTCTTCTGCGCTTCCAGATTTCAATTTCAGGATAGTCAGTCCCAGGCATGAAGCGACCGCGTGTCTTTCCGGAAATAACAGCTCCAAGTTCAGATACTTCCCTACCCAGGTCAAGAGCAGATACTCCGTATCTCGACTCTGCTGTTACGCTTTCCGGCAAGTTCCCAAGCATGATGGACTCGATAGAGTCCATAAGTCCTTCTACTCGCTTCTTCCTGGCAGCCAAGACGAAGTCCGCTACCATCAACTCTGTTCTTGTGGCGTTTGTGTCGTTGAGTCCCTTAAGGGCCATGTCTCGCGCAGTCGAAAGAGCCGCCGCCTGAGTAGCCTGCCCCATCCTGCGGACGTTAGTTCTATTGGTGCCTTCACCGAATACGCTCGCTGCTCTTTCGTGCACGTCGTAGTAGTCATCTCCGAATGAGAACAAGCCGGTCTCATATACCTTTAGGCCGAATGCGGCTTTAGTTGTGGCACCGATCCCCTTAGCCAGACCGAATACTCCGTCTTGGAGTTCTGCAACGGCCTGGATCCACTTGGCTTCGGTAACCTTTTCTCCAGCGAGGACCTGTGCTCTGACCTTCGTTACCTTATTGCTCAGATCAAATCCGACGCGAGCCTTCAGTGGTCCTGGCAACTTGGAGATAATATTTCCAGCGGCCTTGTATCCTGCTACGCCGCCTGCCGCAACGCCAACGCCGCCAGCCGCAACCCCGGCAGTGGCTCCGATTCCGACGCCACCGACCTTGAGTGCGGCAGGAATTATCGCAACCTTACCTAATACGAATGGAGTCAGGTTCAGTGGGTCGAGAATGAGTGAGGCGGCAAGGCTCAGTGTCCTGTCGTTAGAGAACGAAATACCCTGTTCACGCATGTACTCGATGGCAGCATCCCTACCCTGGGAATTAAATACCTGCTGCACGTCCATAGGCAAGTCGTCGAGATTTCTAAGCCGAAGACCGGATGCGATGTCCTGGACGAATCTTCCTGGGCCACCGATCCAGTCAAGTACCGTACCGCCGATATCACCAATCGGCTTACCAATAGTTTCGCCGTATGCCTTGACGGGGCCAATGCTATTTAGGAACTCTGACAGTCCACCAATTGCACCACCAGCACTCTCAGCCGCCACGCCAACGCCACGGATTGGGGCGCTCGCAGCAAAGCTCAGAAGGTCTGGAGATCCAGCGAAGGCACCCTCGTCTCTTCCTGGCTGGAAGGATAGTTCCTTCCCGATATCGCCGATTCGTCCTGTGTCGATTGCCATTCCCTCAGCTGGCTTAATCCCAACGCGGATGTCTCGGCTATTAATAGGATCGTAGGGATCTGGAAGCTGCCCAGGTACGTATTTAAATCCCATTTAGTACCTCAAAACTGGAATCTCGACGGGCGAGTTGGGCCTGAGCCAGCGTTTGGCGGATTGATCTTCCTAAAGAAGTAATCCCTCCCCATTGGTGGGGCTTCAATCTCAGGAATGTTTAGCCCAGTAGTTGATAGCTGCCCTGGGTTTGCGTACCCAGGAAGGGCGTTGGGGTCAAAGCCATACCCGATGACGTTAGGGGTAAGGCTGCCAGCAGCTTGTGGAATTGGCTCTGAAGAATCCAGCCCAAGATAGTTCCTAATTTTCCAATCAGATTGTCCCACCAGCTGCGTCGGGTAGGATAGGTTACTCGGAAGCTCCCAAGGAGCCGGAACACCTCGCCTTGCATAGATACCAGCAGTGAGAGGACCGATCCTATCAAAGTAAAGTTGTCTGTCATCTGTGGTGTATGTTATTGCGTCAAGCTTTGAGGCAACAAGATCGTACAGCTTACCCGTCTTATCGTTGATTCCGTCCTGTGCGAATGTCGCTCTGATCAACTCGTCAAGGTTGACGTTCTCTCCTGCGGCCTTTGCCGCAGGTGTGATCCTGTCGACAAATGAGTTGACAACGCTATCCAGGCTTGAGTTCTGACCCAGAACATCTTTGTTGGCAACAAACTTTGTTGCCAACCAATCCTCTCCTCGAGTCTTTGCTTCTTCAAACATCCATGCTGTAAGAGGAGAAGATGAGCCTGTTGAGGTTAGGAAGTTCACGGTAGCTTGGTCTAGTAAGATACTACCAGTTCCATCTTGTGCGATTCTAGGTAGGCTAATCGGTACGCCACTATACGTTTCAATATCGTTGATATCCTGAACCGTTAGGCGGACTGTTGATGGACCAACCCTAAACTCTAGGTAATCATTCGTGTCCATGTCGCCAGTGGCTCCAGTTCCGAATGAGCCCTCCCCACCTGGGACTGGGATAAGGAATATGTTGGAGTCTCCGGCCCCATCAACCTTGATATTGATTCTCTTGATATAGACGATTTCAGATCCCTTGCCTGTCGTTGTGTACGCCATGTAGGTCGGGTCGCTCTTCACTGTCGCCACTGATTCAGCAACAAATCGAACGGAGTTTAGTTCAGGGACAAACCTGTATGTGTAGACAAGGTTAGGATCTTCGTCAACCATTCTGGTCATCTCGGACTCAACTGAGTATTGCATTACCTGGCCAAGAGTGATGCCTCCGATAGTCGGATCAATTGGGCTGAGAAGGTCATTCGCCTCGAGGCCGTTACCCTGAATCCACCGAGCGACACTTCGGTACAGGGGGTCCTTCGATTTCCATGCGTTCTCGTTGCCGGAAAGAAGCTCTGCAAGAGCAAGAGAGATGTTCTGCTTATTGTAGTTGCTGTACAGCGAGGCAATTTCGTCAATGACTGCCTTGGCACTCCCGTCGCCTGATCCGATCCCAAGATTTCCGCTCGCGTATTGGAACGCAATGTCAGCGATCTGCATTTGATCGTACGATGGGTTTTCAGAAATAACACCGATTTTTGCGGCATACTCTTTAAGTGCGGTAACCGTCGCATACGGGTCGGACGTCCCAGCAACTCCGACGGTTCCTCCAGAAGAAGAAATGGCGCTCTGGAAGTCCTGAGATGCACCTCTTCCGAGAGCCTGGAATCCGCCGTACGCAGCAGCTTCCGACAACTGCCCAGCAAACGTGGAGATTGCATCGGCTTCGGCTGGGTACAACCCAGCAAGTCTCTTCGCTTCGGCGGAGAACTCCGATGCGGACTGAAGAATACTGTCAATCTGATCTTGGCTGTAGTTACCAGCGACGGCAGCGTCGTAGATAAGTTGGTACATTGTGTTTCCGGATTCACCTAGCGCAGTATTAAGCCGCTTAATGAATTCGAATCCATCACCAGAGATCGTGGCCTTAAGGGCGGCAATCGTCTCTTTGGACCTGAATCTCTTTTCAATAATTGGCATGAGGAATGTTTGCAGGCCCTTTGCCACCGCAAGCATCTCATCCTTAATACCGCTCTCGACAGCCTTCACTCGCGCGTTTGATGCGTCAACCTGACCAGCCTTAATGTATCGTGATCTAGCGTTGAGCATGTTCTGGTAAAGCTGGCTATCTGTGGTGATCCCAGAATTACGTGCCCTCTCAAGTTCCTTGTCGTAGAACGCAACCAAGTCGTTTGCAGTCTTAGTGCCTTCGTCGTAGCCGCGTGCAAGATCACCTGCTGTAGAGGTAAGTGAAGTAGTGAACAGCGTCAGTCCAATTCTGCTTCGGTCCGTTTCGGTAAGGGAGGGGTTGTTCGCAAGTCCGGTCATAAGCGCCTCGAACTGCTGTAGGGTAAGAGTTCCCGAGCCAACTCCTCCGAATAGGGAGAAGTCGATGCTGGTACCACTCTGGAATGCGTTGGATAGGAGTGTCTCCTGATCCCCAAGGGAGGCGATGCGGAACTCCTCTGCTCGCTGCATGAGGCTGTTATAGCCCAGGTTGTCACCAGACTGGCGGGCAAGGTTTGCCTGGTCAAGGTACCACTGGTAGACCGAGTTTGACGTAGCTGAAGATGTCGTGCCGCCAGAAGAGAACGTGTTGGTGGAGACGCCACCGCGCATGTTGTTGCGGTACGAGCGAATCATCGTGTCCTCTTGATCGTTCCTCTCTTCACGAAGAAGAGAGTAAATTAGGGAACTTAGGTTCTGGCTACCGGATGTTGATCTACCGAATCTACCTTGACGTGCCATTTATTGTCCTCCACCAAGTGCAGCCAGTAGTTCAGGCGGCAATTGCTCTGCTGATACTTCTCCCTGAGGGGCGTTAGGCATTGCTGATCCAGCGTTTTGCGCGTTACCAGGCATCATCTCTGGGGGTAGGCTGCCCATCTCTCCGCCATTCATCATCGGCTGTCCGCCTGGTGCGCCCTGTTGGCGGTAGGCGTTCATAGCGCTCTCCTGCTGAGCCTGGAGCTGCTGCTGAGCCTGAGCCTGCTGATCCTGCATCTGCTGCATCTGGACTCCCTGAGCCTGCAGCTGCTGGAACAGGGCCATGAGGTTACCCATGGTCATGACCGCTGCTGGGTTGAGGGTTGCGTCAGTCTGCTCGTCTCGGATCAGGTCCTTCTCACCTTCTGGGTCTTCTACGCCAACGCGATCCATTGCGCGCTCGGCAGACCAGATGCGGCCCTGAACAAGGTTGAGTGCAGTCTGTGCGAGTTCAAGAGTATCTCGTGGGGTAAGTTCAGGCGGTACGATTTCAAGACGGTACTCGCCCTGGAGGATCTCTGCGATCTGCGGGTCCTTCTGCTCCCACATACGTGCGGATACTTCCCACACGCGCTTGATCCAGGAGTAGAGAAGCTTGCGCTTAGGTGCGATTCTCTGCTCGTAGTTAGCGACGAGCGAGGCAATCGCTCGGCTTGAGCCGAGAACGCTGGATGGCGCAAGGCCAAGGAGAAGGTCGTTGAGTCCGGTGACTACCGCGATCTCTCGGTCGATACGTCGGTTGTAGTCTTCGATCTGGAACTGTGGGATAAATGGCTGGATGGCACGCAGTTCGTTGCCAGGTCCAGGGGTTGCCACGCGGCCCGGCTTAGGGATTGCGTTCGCTGGTACCTCATCTGGTGCGTCGCCTCCAACGAGCTGCCACATCTGACCGCCAACGATGGACTGGATCATCTGTGCCTGAGCAGTGATTCGCTCGTCCTTCTCTCGGAGAAGCTGCTCTACGTCGAATAGTTCTGATCTACCATACGGGCTTCCAGGGATGATGCTGTTGCGAAGCACGATGTACGGAAGGTCGCCAGCAAGTTCCGGGTGCTTGGTCTCTGAGACGACGGTGTTTCCAACGATAAGGGCGTTCATGACCATAGGCGGCGTACCAGCCTTCTGCGGAACCTTGTACCAGTAGTCAAGAACGGTGATGCGCATCTCGTCGTAGGCCGTGTTAATCTTGTTAGGCTGGCGCTGGTACTCCTTGGTGTACATGTTGGCAAGTGGGTCAGCATGGCTGGAGCCAGTTGTGTACGGAGTCCACTTGTTGCCGTCTCGTACAGGGACTACCGAGATGCCAAAGTCTTCCTCGACTGCCTGTGGGCTGAGCCCATAGCTATAGATGGCCCAGTCAACTCTATTGTAGTTTGAGTCTCCGAAGCCCATGTAGAGATTCTCAGGCGTGTCGATGATGTGGAGCTTAGGGATTCCGCGCTTGGAGTCCCACGAGATCTTGGCAGCCGTGTGGCCGTATAGGCACTTGTAGAGGCAGGACTCCTCCAGTCGTACGTCAAACTCGTTTGCTTCTGCCCAGGCAAAGAAAATCCGCTCTCGACGAGCGGCTGACGATCTGCCTTCTTTGCTGAGGTCGGTTGCTACATAGTTGATGATAGGCTGAATAGCCTGGATGGACGATGGGATGTTGACGTAGGCAGGGTGGACGTTGACAGAGACGTGTGCCTTACCAGCCGTGCGCGCGCTTGGGTCTTCTGCCCAGTGGTCCGCACCGCCCAGTGTTGAGGTCTGTGGGTAGTAGAAGTGGTCATGACGTCGGAACTGGGTGCGGAGACGCATCATCTCCGGCTCTTGCATCTGCTTGCGGCTGTAGGCTTCGGCGATAATGTTGTACTGTGGGTCGGCTGTAGGGTCGATACCACGCATCTGAAGAGACGCTTCGGCCAGACTTACTGACTTCTTCGCCTCATCGGCTAGTGTTACCTTACGCTTTGCCATTAATCAGAACCTCCAAAGTATAGGAATGACGGATTGTCAAGTGCCTTGCCATTGTTTCTAATCGCATGTCTCAGGGCCACGGCTAGTGCCATTACTGCATCCTGCTCTAGCTTCTTGTCGTCTAGCTTGTAGGAGAGTAGTTGCCTGCGGAGCCGTAGCCAAACCCCAGTCTTAGGGAAGATGAGCCTTCTCTTGTCTAGCGCTGCACGCAGGTCAGACAGGATGTCAAGCTTCTTGGCCTTGGTACCACCAAAGTCGTACCCCCTGAGTGGCTTGATGACGCTGAACTCCTCTTTGAAGAGCTTGCCGCCAAAGCCAGTCTCATCCACAATGGTTAGGCAGGATGAGTCTTGATTGAATAGAAGGTGATTCTCACGTACCATATTGACTACCGCCTGGATTGTCTGCTTACCGCTTCTGGCCCTAGCCCGGACACCAGTGATCTTGTTGGTCTCTGTGTAGTCCAGTACGATGGCCCAGGTGGAGTCAGACGCAATCCCAGGGTCTACACCCTGTACATATCTCCTACGGGCTCTGGGCTGTTCCTCTTCTGGAATATCCAGGAAACATGCTTCGATCGCCTCGGAGGAGAAGTAGGAGTCTTTGGCTTCAATGAAGAATCCATCAATGTTCTGTGCAATTAGGTAATCAGATTGTTGGCGGATGATAGCCTCAAACGTGTCTGGTGTCAACCCGTAACCTACATTATCCCTAGTTGATAGTCGGAAGGAGAATACTTGTGGGTCTCGATCCACCCTTGTGGGGTTCCCCATGTCCCAAAGGTCAGCGTAATCGTTGATTCCCTCAGTAGGTGTGCCGATGAAGTGGAGCTGTCCCCCCGTGGACAGGCGACGAAGGTTGAGAACTTCTTGGTAGATCTGCATAAGGTGCGGCTCGAAGGCCGCCTCGTCGAAGGAGATACCGTTCATGTCCTTGCCCAGCAGCGCCTTGGCCTTGTCTTGGGTGGTACGGAAGTGGACGTTGGCGCCACCCACTAGGGGATGGAACTGGAGCCACAGGTACTCTCCACGGTACTTCTTGGTGTGGTCTACTACCCTGCCAATCTCGGAGATTAGAGGGCAGCCTCGGCCTCTCTGTGCCGGATGGCCGCCCTCTAGAATCATTGACACTTCGCGGTGTACCAGCTCTGCGGTCTCCTGCTGGATTCCTACGTGGTACCACTCGTATGGAGCAGTCTGCCAGCGCATGGCGTCCTTCTCGGTTCCGTCAGGTGGCTGGATACCCAGCTTGTAGAATGCGCTATGGAAGACGGCGACTGCCATCCCAAGCGTCTTGCCAGCACGGTTTCCTGCAGAGCAGACGGTGGTCAGGTACTTGGGACGCCAGCCAGACTCGTCTCGTGCTGCAATCCCTTCCACCCAGGCGATTTGCCCAGCATGGAGTTCGATGCCCAGCCAACGCTTAGCGAAGAAGACAGGGTCGTTCCTGCCCAGGGCCAGGTCTCTAGCCGTATCGCCAGTTACATTCACTTGCCTTTGTTTCTTGCACTAATGGCAGCCGCCTTACGCTTCGCGTCGGCCTTGCTGCTAGCTCCCCAAGCCTGCAGGCTTAGGAGTAAACGGGTCGGTCTTCCCTTCTCGTCCTTCTCTGGCCCCGGCATCCCGCCCATACGGGATAGGAATGAGGCACGGCGAGGATTGTCACCAGACTTGACTGGAGCCTTAAGTTTCCCGCCCTTGTAGGAGGCGCGACCCTTGGCGTTCAAACCGCCCTTAGGGTTCTTACCTTCCTTACGCGTCCAAGCTGGAGTCTTCGCCACTACCAATCTCCTCTGCCTGCATTTCAATCATCTGGACAATCGGGCCTCCGCCCAAGATTCCAGCGAGAGTTACAGACAGTTCTCTGTCTGCCGACTTCTCAACACGTCGGTCGATCATTTCCTGTGCGCGAAGACCCTCTGCCAACGTTGGCATCAGTTCTCCTGCGTCCACCATTATCATTACCTGGTCTCTTACCAGGGCTGCCAGATCTCCACTGGCTTTAATCGTCTTCTGGTTCTGCTTGAACTTCTTGATCACCTCGGCCTTGGCAGCCTGATACTCTGTGGTTAGGTGGGACCGCTTATGCTGACCCAAGGTGATGCGAGAAATGTAAGCGCCTTGTTCTTTAAGCCATGCTGCCACCTTCGTATCAGCTAGGCCGTTTGACATCTTCTGGTTGATCTGGTCCACGAATGGGCTGCGGCATGCAGCACATCGCTCTAGGACAGGTGCGAGACTAGCGAGTGCGGCCATACCGCGTGTTGTCCTCATCTAGCCAGCGCTGCAGTACGAGTAGTGCTGCACCGATTGCCGATGCTGCGATAGCCTTAGCGCCGTCTCCGGTAAGGTCAAAGATGCTTACACCTAGACCGATGAAGACGGCGATTGCCGTAGATAGGGCTGCCTGTACAGCGTCGAGCGCTGCGGCAATGATTTGTTCTTTCATTGTGTTATCTCCTTTCGCCACTTGAATTTTGGATACGATTCCCTGGGCTACCTTCATGGCAGCGACAGTGTCGATTGTTGGCTTAGAGATAGTCTGAACAGGAGGCGTAATAGCCACAGGTGCAGATGAGCTTGCAGGCACGATCTGTGAGACCAGAGCCGCAGTTGGGACAGGTGCGGATAATTTCTTCGGGACTGCCGAGAAGATCAGGCAGCGCTTGTGTGGCAGGTCCCCCTTCGAACGGGCAATCACCTTCAGGTCCGCAAGAGAGATCTCTACAGCATAGGCCTCTTTCCCCTTGCCGCTCATCGTTGGGTCCGCCCATTGTACCTTCCCTTCGCTCAGGATCGCGCAGGTCATATGCCCGTACGTCTTGCCTGGTTTACGCTTCTGGTGCGCCTTGTGCCACGCGCTCATAGGAACGGTCGCTGGGTAGCCCCTAGCCTGCTCTACGTTGATTCCTACGACGGCCCCAGCCTTCAGATACTCGACTACCTGGTCCCAGCTCTTTGGGTACCTAGGCTTGAGCCCGACTAGCGGAGCAGCCTTTACCAGTTGGGCGAGTGAGGTAGGAGTTCCCCGGCCCTGTACGTCTACTCTGCCAACCTTGGTAAGGAACTTGACCCCGTCCTTGGAGTTGTACTTAGATCCGGTAAGGAAGTTAGCGGCAGCCATAAGCGCGGCAGGGGCGCAGTCGTCCATCCAGCCACCCTTCTCAATGTTATCTGTCTGCGTTACGATCTTTAGTTTACTCATTATCTCCCACCATTCATCCACGCTAGTACTCCGCCGAGTCCGCTTATACCAAGTAGTGCAATTACGAACTTAGCCAGACGATATGCGCCGCGGG
>Ga0049080_10000424_pt1 | contig 14288 bp, 12 predicted proteins | sample GreLakmeER15MSRF_FD_66716 | JGI IMG/M metagenome (GOLD analysis project Ga0049080, IMG submission 66716) | Freshwater lentic microbial communities from great Laurentian Lakes, MI, USA - Great Lakes metaG ER15MSRF | ecosystem: Environmental > Aquatic > Freshwater > Lake | place: Great Lakes... | reverse complement strand
ACGAACCGGGCGAATCAAATCGCGGCTCTTAGAAAGACGGTCGCTGAGAAAGGTCTCGCCAGAGCTTTGGCTCGGAAGATGATGGAAATCACGGCAACGAACCAGCGTGATCCTGAGTATGCGAAGAAGTTCATCAAGCAGGTTTTGCTGGACGCCGGAATCCCTGAAGATATCGCCGACGCCTCGCTCCCGCTTTTGCTCCCGTCGTTCCAAAAAGCTTTAGCGGATACCCGGGAAAAATTGCTCCGTGACTTCATCGACGGTCGGCCTAAGGGGGCGAAGAGAATCCCGAAGCCGGTAGTCGACGAGTTCCTCAAAGCCGTCCGTCTTGGTGCCACCAACCCAGACTATGAGCCGTCCACACCATTTGCGAAGGCGAATAAATGGCGGAACTTCACGCGTGCCGAGCATGACGAGATGGCTCGTCTTGATGAGATCGCGATGGATCCGATGCAGACGCGTCAGGAACAGCAGATCGCTCTAGCCGGTATCGCTAAAATCGTTTCGTCAAAAATAACCGAGTACGACAAACTTGTCGTAGCGGCGGAGATCTACCGCAACAGTGCGCTCTCGAACTTTTTGACTACCGGCGGTATCCAGGTTTATACGCCGTTATTCTCTGCGGCTGCGCGCGTTCTATCCGACGGCTTGATCGGTCTAGTCAAAGAAAAAAACTTCAACCGGTTCATCGCTTCCGTTGAAAGCTTTATGCGGGCAGCTTCTCCGGCGGCCCTGAAATCGGAACTCTTCTCCGCCTTTGGTCAGAACATCACGACGTTTAATAAAGCGTACGAGCTCGACAATCAGGCACAGCTTAACGAGCTTTCGAACCTCTATAGAATTCTTGAGAACAGCCTCAAGACTTGGAAGACGACCAAGAACCCGCTGGCAAAAGCAAAGGCTTTGATAGGCATTACGTACGGGTCGATGGACTACGTGCGCCGGGCGTACGCCTCGCTCGACAACGTTTCTCAGTCGGTGTTCTACCGTCAGATTATGGACCTTGGGGTGCGTGACATCATCCTCAAAGCGAACGGAACTGACGCTGACTTCCGGAACATGATCAGCAATCGGACTCGCAACCACGAGCAAATTGTAACCGAGCTGATCAGCCAAGGACAAAGCCCGAGCCGGGCGTGGGTTAACGCCAGCGAAATTTCTCGCCGCCAAATGGCTGGTGAGATTGTGGATATTTACGGTAAGGAAGTCGGAGCTCAAGTTGAAGCTCAGGACGTAATCTCCCGCAAAGAAACAGCACGGGAAATTGGCGTTGCCTCAGATGCGGAGCTCGACGGGCACGTCATCCCCATGCTTATCGAGACCATCAAAGCGTTGTCCAAAGCGTCCGATAATCGGATGGCTGGCTCTGGAGCCCTTACGTCTCTCATCCTCTTTGGTTTCCCAGTCACCGCTCTCAAAGTGATGAACCGGTCGCTGGACTATAGTATCGTCGGATTGTTTCGCGCTATGGCTTCAGCAAGTGAAACGAAAAAGTACGCCAACGATCCGGAGTATAAATCCAAATACCCGTCGTACAAAACCGACAATCAAAGGCATCAACGTATGGCGGAGACTGCGGTCGGTACCATTGGAATGATCGCTCTTCTGGCAATGGTCATGGGTGAGCGAGACAAGGAACCCGAGGACCGCCTGTTCATGGTGCATAATGCCGGTCCCCGGGATCGTGCCGCCCGTCAAATTTGGAGGGCTGCAGGCAACGAGCCCCAATCAGTCCAATTCCGTTTTGGTACCAACAGCCCATGGCTCGGCATCTCATGGGCAAAGGCTGGTCTGGAAGTCTTTGCTCCGATCTTTGCGGTCGCTGGCGCCACCTTTGATTCGACGGACCCAACCATCCGCCGAGAGGACGCCTACGATCAGGTCATGGTATTTGCCAGCCAAAGCTTGGCCAGCATGAGCCGCCCTCTCTCCAGCATCCAAGACACCGCCGGGGTGCTGAGCGGCAAAGAAATGTCGCTGTCCTCCAGGTCACTCGCGAACCAGATTGGTTTCCGCGCGTCCTCGTTCTTGCCGTGGTCTTCCTTGACCCGGAACTACAACAAATGGCAGGGTGCCCGGGACACGAGCAACGCTCTCTCAGCCTTCGCCGCCATGATCCCGATCGTCGGCCCGTCGCTTACGGAGCCGGCCCTCAATTCTTTGGGTGATCCGATTGGCAAAACTCCGAACGAGTACTCGTATAAACTAGGCACCGCGATCCCGGTATCCTTTGGACTTCGCCGGGAAGACACGCCTTTGTATGAGTTTCTTTTGAGCAAAGGGAAGTTTCCTACCGCGATCTCTCGCCCGACTCAAGAGAAGAAGTACGGCAAAATGTCAGACGAGACGTGGCGGAAGTACATCGAAGTCCGCGGCCAGAATTTGAAATCGCTCATCATCAAACGCAAAGATTCCTTGGATAAACTAAACGCGGAAAGATACGATGAGGCCATTGAAAACCTGACCGGAATCGCTAATGATCGTGCTCGCGCTACCCTCAAGATGCGCCCAGCCCCTAAATGAAATTTACAACTTGGCCCCCGCTGCAGCATTGTTGGCTTTACCTGTCGGACGTTCTGTTCAAACAGGAAGACGGCCAGTCGTTCGTCGTCTACGACCGGGACGGGAATATCGATACCCGGCAGGAGGCAGACGGATTCCTGAATCAGGCAGCCCGGTACGGGAAAGCCAACAGCTTGCCTGAGGAGAGTTACTCCGAGGACACGTTAAGCAAAATTATTTTGGGTCACATCCCGCTCTCGATTCAAGCCAGATTCCACACGCCTGAGGTCGTATCTGAGCCGATTGAAAACTTCTCTGTCGACTCAGTCCTGCACCCGAGTCCGGTGCCAGCGTCCCTTATTCTGGCAGCCGGATTCAATGATCCGTTAGCCTTGTCCCGGCAGACACCATCGCAATGGCTGACCCTTTTGCAAAAGTGGAAGGATGACTATCCAAATGAGGCGAGCCACAAGAAATTGGCCGGGCCAATATGGTGGTGGGCTATACATTCAGTCGCCTTAAATTATCGGGATAGTTCCATGACGGGCCGGGAATTTGTGGTATGTTGGTTATCTTTATTCCCATGCCCTTTGTGTCGCACAAAGTTTGAAACTGAATGGCTTCTAAAGAATCCGACACCAGAAAATTGGGACGACTTTAACCATTGGATTTCACAAGCGCACGACTTCGTAACCAGCCACAAAGATTTATGCTCGACTCCACCGAATTATCTGCACTAGAAGGGAAGATAAACCCAACCACCGGGGAGGCTCCTTCACGCAGGTTTATCTCGAAGCGGGATCCAAAGGATGGTACGTGGTTGAACGAGCACATCCGTACGTTCCGGATGGTGGGCGACATCAAGGACATCGAGAGGTCTCAGATCGAGGCGATGCTTCGCTTCGCTCCTCCCTATTCTGACACCCAGCTGCGGGCACTGAACATGGAGTCGGTTCCCAATTCTACTTTAGGTGAGCTCCCCCGCCGGGTGAACCAAGACGAGGGAGTTTGGACCGATTATATCACGTCCTCAGCAGGACTTTGGCAGATCAAATTCCCCGGGATCCCCGGGCAGATCGCCCCTGATCTTGAGGAACGTTGCTCTGAATTGCTGAACGAATGCTGGGCCGATGAGGTGACGAACGTCGTAGCCATGCAGGTGGCGTTCCGCCAGTTTGCCACCTACGGCATCGGCCCAATGGTTTGGATTGATCCATACGATCCTCTTCCGATTGCGCGGACGGCATCGGCGCTGCGCTTCCCCAAAGGTACCCGCATCACTTTGGACAACATGCCCGAGGTATCGCTGGAAGATACCTACTCACCACAGGCTTTGTATCAAGCCATCCGCGGCGAGGTCGGTGAAAAGCGGGCAGCCATCCACGGCTGGGATCGCAAAGAAGTCATGGATGTGCTGAAGTTTCACAGCAGTGATTCGAACGAGATTCGCAACCGCTTTCAATCTTTGGAAGAACTGGAGCTCGTCGAAGGCCGCGGTGAGAACATCTGGCAGGGATACAAGCGGACCGAGATCCGCGTGGTCCATGTCTGGGTGCAAGAGTACGAGCCAGACAGCTACGGGAATCAGTACAGCTACCTCCTCCTTTGCGACACCGGCAACTCGTGGCGTATCATCCGGGAGAAGCCGTACTGTTACAAAACTGCCTCTGACTTTCTGGTTCTTGCCACCGACCACGTTGGATCCGACGGCACGATTGACGGCATACGGGGCATGGGAACCAACCTTCGGGAACACGCCCGTAGCATGGACATCCTGCACAATGCCGGGATGCTCGCCGCTTTTCAGTCGTCGATCCCAGTCTATGCTTCCACCGGCGCCACGTCCGGATCGACGGCCGAACAGATTCAGATCCGCCCGAATTCCGTAGTCCTTCCATCTGGATTCCAGCAGGTCCAAAACTTTGTGGATGCGAATGCCGCTACGGGCATGGTAAACTGGCTGGCCAACCACGCCGACGGCATGCAGGGCGTCTACACTGTTAATGCGCCGAACAAAGGCGGCGTACAGCGGACAGCTACCGAAGCGAGCGCCGACCTAGCAAAAGAATCTGATTTGAAATCATCTCAGATCCTCCCCATCGTCCGCCTATTTTTCGAACCTTTGGGCCGCACGTTTGCCCGCCGCCTTTGGTATTTTCCAAAAGCTGATGGTCAGATCCTGCGCTTCCCTGGGTGGAAGGTCGCTGATAAATTCTGGCGCCGCCTGTCTGCCATCTTGAACGAAGCCCAGATCCCACTGGCCCTGCTCGCCGAGAACCGCATCACGATCAACCCTGCGAATACGCCGGGGGGACTGGATAAAAAATTGATGAAGGTGAAAGAGGCGATGCAGTTCTATCCGTTGCTTCAAACGGCAACCCAAAGAAATGCCCTCACCAACTGGGGACTTACCTCCATTTTCGGTCATCAAGTGGCGAGGCCGCTGCATAATGCCAACGAACCACAGACCGACTCCTCGTTGCAAGAGAAACTTGATTCGGAGAATGCGGATATGCTCTCGGGTCGCCAGCGTCTTGTCCTCCCAGACCAAGACCATCTTACTCACCTCGGGCCGATCGATCCCAACGGCGTCGGTCACATTCCTTTCGTCATCCAGACCATGCAGGCCATCCAGCAGGGGCTGTTTGACAAGTTCACTCTGGATCCTCTGGAAGCACTTGCGGAACAGCTTCGCGCTGGCGTCACCATCATTGGTCACATTGATGCTCACTTGGCCCTGCTGTCTGAGAACCCCATCATAATGGACGCTCCGGAGATCCAGAATTACTTTGATTTCTCCGCGCAGATGCAGCAGCAGATTCTGCAAACCATCAGCATGTTTGAGAAGGCGGCTGCAGAGCGCCAAGAAGAAGGCGGCGATGACATGGATCCAAAGACGAAGGCTGTGCTTATGAAGGCGCAGGCCGACATCCAGATTGCTCAAGCCCGGGCTGCGAACGAAATGCAAATCGCTCAGCAGAAAAACTTCTTCAAGCTCGGCAACATGGCTCAGACCAACGAGGCGCGGCGTGACGAGAAGCTGGCGATGGCCATCCTCGATGGCACGATCAAGAATAAAAATTCGGCGGCCGATGTTCGCCGCAAGCTTTTGGATCAGACGCTCGACTTCCAACGCGGCGCCTCCCAAATCGAGATGGCTCAAGCCTCGGCAAAGGCAAAGAACGGCAAGGGTAAAAAGCCAAAGCCTATGGAAGAAGAGGACGAGTCCTAAGCGTAGTCATATCTTAACTACATGAGTAAGCTCGTTATTAAGTATGGGCTGAATCCCATACAGAAAATCCTCAAGGAGAAGCTCAACGTAGACCTAGCAGACATACCGGATCTGGAGATAGAACGGATCTGTTGCCAAGGCGCCATCGTGGGATGGGATTTCGTTCTAGCCGAAGCCCTGAGCACTGACACCAAACCTCGTCTACGCGAAGAGTTTTCCGATTGGCAGAACTGGCAGCCGGAACATTCGCCCGGTGCCTTTGATTACGGACCGATGGGACCGGTCGGCCACATGGTGGAGTTTATTAACATCGCCTTCCGCGGAGCGTGGGTGTGGCACAAGTCGATCAATTCTTCTGGGAATCATCGGGTCATCAACCACTGGGCGACCCGGTTGTTCTATGACTTTGTAAACCGCAGCGCCTTTGGTAAACACCCGGCCAACTACAACATGGCGGGTGGACCAAAGAGCTGTGGTAAAACGGGAACGGCCGTGATGTTTGGGCTGACCATGTTTCTTATTTTCCGCAGGCAGATGTCTGTGAAAGTTTGCTCGTCCACATCCAAAGGGTCTGAATCACGGGTGTTCGGGCAGCTCATCGAGTTCTTCCGTAAGTCGATCTACCACACCGAACCAAAGACTGTCATCGGCGGGGAGTTCAAGATCTTGCAAGGCCAAGAAAAACGACTCATCTTTTGCGCCCAAGGAGCGGACGAGAAGACAGTGAAGAACACGCTGACCGGAATGGAGCTGGTGGCCATCAAGCGCGGGGCCGACGGGCAGTCGGCGGTGGATTCCCTCATCGGGATCAAAGCACCCCTCAAGCTGCTGATCGTGGACGAGGCCAACGCGGTCGATCCGTCGATCTTCCACGAAGAGCTTCATTCCAACTGGATGGAGGCCGTCCACTTTGCACAGATTATTTTCCTCATGAACCCGAGCCACAAGCATCGGAAGAGTGTCGAATTCTACCGGCCGTCGACCGGCTGGACTGCGGAAGATTACCACCAAGATTCACCTGGATGGGCGACGGCTCGCCGCGGGTGGATGACGAATCTAAATGGCTTGGATACGCCCAACCGGAACTGGCGCCACCTCAAAGATCCAAAGCGAGATGCGAAGTCACCACCGGCGCCGTTCCCGTTTCTCATGTCCCGTACGTCCATCGAGCGGGATGAAGAATCGTACGGGGGCACCGATTCTGCGGCATTTGCGCGGATGACGATCGGCTTCCTTTGCGACGAGGACAAGACCGACACTATTCTATCCGCCCGTCTCATCGATTCTTTAGGCGCTGCGGGGCCGGTCAACTGGACAGGCGAAGGGACGTATCCAATTTTGGGAATCGACCCGGCATTCGGCGGTGACAAATTTATGATCTGCCAAGGTCACATCGGGTATGGATACACGCCCGAGAAAACCAAAAGGGTATTTCTAGAGCTCGACAGATTCCGGACTGTCCCGTTCATCACGAAAGATAAAGGTACCCCCGAGCAGGGGCAAGTTCGATACGTCATGGAATTGGCTGCCTCCCTAGGCATCGGGCCAGAGTCGATCGCCGCGGATACGACCGGCTCGTCCACAGGTTTTGTGTACCCGTTCGAGAAGGAGATGGAAGGTAGGATCCATCGGACGTATTTCTCAGCCTCACCATCGGAGCGAATCGCGGAACCCGGGGACATCCGGACGTCCAAAGAAAGGTACACGTCGGCCTCATCGGAGCTGGCTTATTCGATCCGCACGTTCCTACCGTTTATTAAGAAGCTGTCCGACGACGAGGTGCTCGACCAAGGGTGTGAGAGAACCTTTGAGATCCGAGCAGGCGACCGGATCCAGGTCGAGCTGAAACAGGATTTCAAGCAGCGAATCGGCAGCAGCCCGGACAAGTTTGACTCACTAGCCATCCTCGTCGACCTTGCCCGTACCATGGGCCTCGGCACCGACCTATTTGTCCACCCAAAGATAGCGGCTAGGCGGATCAGTTCTCAACATCGCATCGTGACTAAAGCCTCCTACGCCGTGTCCCAAGAGATGGTGGGGCACGCGTTGTACGGGGTGGATTAATCGCCTAAGTGTTTGAAGGGATCGACGCCGGTTTCCATGATAATTTTGCGGGCCGCATTAAAGGTGGTCTGCTCCTCGTCGTCATCGTCATCGTCATCGTCGTCTTCTAGATCTTCCAAATCTACAAAGCCATCGTCGTCATCGTCCTCGTAGTAAACATTCTCAAAGTTGACAACAAAATCTCCAAACTTCATCTCCATGATGGTCATCCCTTCTGGGATTCCCGTCTTACCATGATTCATCAAGTCGATAAAATCGTTGATCTCTTCGACTAGAACGGACAGGTTTTTGTACAATTCTTTGGAGCTTTCGTTCATGGATCTGTTGGCTTGTTTGTTTGCTGTATTTGTTCCCTAATCCAGATTCGGAAATTTCTTTCCAACCAGGCGTCGAGTAATTGCTTTGGTGCTCTAGGTCTTTCTGGATCTGCGCCGCGGTTAAACCCCTCGACGTAAGCCAGCTGAAGCATCTTGTTAAATGATGGAGGTTCGCTCATTTCTCGTAACGTTCAAGGATATGTCCTTCCACCGCTAAAGGAATTTTGGGGAGCCATGCCGGTGGGGTGGACATGATCTCGACCGCCTTGGCAAAGCACTCGTCCGCCTTGTCTGCGTCAACTTCGAGGATGACTTCGTCGTGAACGTGAAGGATGACGTTCAGATCGTTGGCTTCCAAACGTAGGACAGCGTCTGCTAGGATGTCCCGGGCGATAGACTGGACTGAGTTTTGAAAGAGTTTCCCCCCGTACCATCCACGTCTTGGCCCCCCCTTTACTGTGCTCGCCCTGAGCCCTTCTTCCCTACTGCACTGTGGGTTAAAATAGCGGATCATGCGGCCACTCGGCAGGCGTATCACAAAGATAGGGGAGTTTCGCCTGACCTCCTCTATAAAACTTTTTTGATGTCCTTCCCATTGGCGGCAAATCCCTGGGTTATTTCTCTTAAACAAGCAAACTAGTTCTTCTGCTTCCTGTAGGGACATCTTAGCCATAAGGGCAAATGTTTCACGCCCAAGACCAAATTGTAGGCCGAGACCCATGGTTTTAGCTTTGTGCCTCAGCGCCGGATTCTTTGTTTTTAGCGGCTCAGGGTCAGTGTAACCAAGCATGGTTCTCGCGTACGCTTCATAAAGATCTACGCCTTCAGCCAGTTGCTTTAAAAGAGGCTCGTTCTTCCCCATCAGCATGGCAACCCGGGCTTCGATCTGACTGAAGTCGAGGACGATCAGCTTCTTTCCTTCCGGCGCTTTGATGCAGCTGCGGATGTCCACACCTTCGATCGGCTGCCTAGGTAGATTTTGAAGGTTGAGTCCTGTGTCACCGCTCCACCGGCCAGTAGCCGCGGCCCCGTAATACTTCAACCCATAAATCACCCTCCCATCCTCGTCTGTCCTGTTCTTCATTGCGGTCAACACTGTGATCGCACGGTTCAACGCACGATGTCTTTGGACCGCCGCCACAAAAGGAACCTGCTCACGGTACTTATCTGCCCATTCGTCAAAACGTGAGTCGCTCTTTGCGGTGGTGACGGGAGCAGGGATTCCGGCATCCCTGCACGCCTTGGCCAAAGCAATCGGCGAGGTCAAAGGAACCTGCTTCCCCTTTGCGTTCAGGCTATTCGCCCAAGGAATCTCCCGGTCGCACTCCCAAAGTTTCCCCCTCAATGTTTGGATAGACTCCTCGATGCGGTCCAAATCTACGGGGACACCGCGGTAGCCCATGTATCTGGTGTGCCCGCTCAACGCCTTTTCCAAAACTGGCAGTTCAGGGAATAAGTCTTCCGCAATCTGATGGCACAGCTTTGCGTCGTTCCTTGCGTACTCGACGACCTCCACCTGCTCGGCCACGCTCAAAGTTTCGTACCTGACCCCTTTCATTTTGTCCCGTACCGACTTATCAACTTTGGTCCCGTACAACACGGCCGCCGCGTCCTTCAGGGATCGGGGCAACTGGTTCGTGGCGCAGGCGTCAGCGGTGCAGTGCCACCGGAGCAGGACAAAGGGCACGATCTTCCGTTCGACCAAAGAGTAGTAGACCATCTCGTCGAAGCTCGCGTTGTGCGCACAGACATCTTTGTCGTCCAGCTTCTCCCACGGGGCATCCGTTGGGTGACCGACGAAATCGAATCCCTCCCCAAAGATGGACACCATGTAGACGTCGGTCTCCATGCAGTAACGCCGAGTCCCCATCGTGGTGATGGAGACGTCGTCGTCGTAATAGGATTCAAAGTCGATAGCAATCATGCAATTTGTTTTAGCTTCTGGCGGCGCTTGGCGTTTTGTTCACGGTCCTTGCGCCGTTGAAATTCAAGACGACTCGCGCATTCTTTCTTGTTGGAGTTGTTCTTCTTGTCCTCCATGGCTTTCAAATTATTTACGCCATTTTGATACTGAGTCTTGGTGATCATGATCACCTTCACTACGTCAACAACATCCTGCCTCAGCATTGCCATCTGCCTGGCTCGGTCTGGGTAAGGCGCTTTGTAGAACAACCATTCTCTGCGGGTCGCCGTTTCTCCAAGGACAGCAAAATACCCGATGCTGTGATCCGTGATTTCCATACTGGGAAAGTAAAAAGACCGCCGGGGATTGGACCCGGCAGTCTGTTGTGGTTGGTTAGATGTGGAGGACAGACTTGATTTCAGCAATCAATTCTGGGCTGACTTTGCCATCGGCCCGGAGCTGTGGGACATACCAGCTGTTCTTGTCGTTACTCCGCTTTTCGGATGTCATCGTGTACTGGCCGGTGTACAGCCCGTCGCGAAGGAATCCGGCGGTGTCGGTAACCAAAGTCTTGAAGACTGAGTAGCTCGACTTCCGGACGACAAACCGTCCGCAGGCGAACGTCTTGCCATCGACGGTGACGGAGAGGGCGCTGACCGGCTGGTCGATCTGCACGAGGAAATCGACGTTTGCGGCTTCGCGTACTGGCTGACCCGATGGGATCTCACTCCGCTTGTTCCATACTTGGCCGCTACCTTCACCAAATGGCGCGTCCTCTTCATAGAACTTTGCAGCGCGGACCGGGATCACCGTGATCGACGTCCCCAAATCAATGGACTTGGCGAAGACAAAGTTGCCGGGCTTGAAGTCGTCGGCTAGCGCCCCGGACTTTTGGCAAAGCGACAGGTAGCAAAGGCTGAAGTCTGCGCTGTCGATTTCCCCTTCGATCCCGGAGGGAGTGTACTCACGTGGCGTAACCAAAGATGTCTCTGGTTCGGCTGTTGCGGTAGTTGCGGTAGTAGTGGCGAGATCCATAGGATCGAGAGCTTTGATTTTCGTGGTCATGTGGTTGTCTGTAGGTTTGTTGTTTATGGTGGGAGAGGAAATTAGTACTTCGTTTTGCGTTCCCGGCGGAGGAAGAATGTGTCGGGCTTCAATTCAATAGCGCCGCTGTCAATCAGCTCGTTCTTGAACGCTTCGATCTGAGATTTCTTTTTACCGGTGGGCGCCCGCTCACCGATCTTCTCGGCCAGCTTTGAGACGCTGAGAGACATCGCCGAAACCATGTCCTCATCGGTCAATCCAAATTCATCGGCGGTAAACTTAACGAGCGCGGCGCTGTTGACGATGGCGTCGCCTTTGCGGCTGGTCCAAGTGTATCCTGGAATCTCCTGCCCGGTCTCCCTGCGCATCTGATTCGCGTGAAATTTCACGGAGCCCGCCCATTCTTCCATGATCGTGGCAACCGCCATCGCTTTGGCCATCACGTTCGGGTCACTGATCTGACTGGGGTGGTACTCGTCAATGATCGTCAACTCTTCCTTTTTGTACTCTTGGGCCAAAGGGAGAGCGAGTTTATGTAGAGCGGGGCAGATGGCCTTCGCAGAGCAGTAGAGACAATTCTCTTCCGTCGGCATCGCTTTGGTTGGATCCGCCAGCTTGGCCCGAGCGATGATCGTCTCGACCCGTAGCTCGATCTTCTCCATGTCGTCCCGGGTGAACACTCGGCTGCTGATTACATCAAGCCGGGGATAGACGTAGTGGACAGCGACCTCCATCACGTCGGGGAAATCATTGAGCACGCCCCACACATAGGCTTGGGCCGCTACGTTGTTCTCGACTTCGGTTTGGACTCGTGTGGAAAACTTCCAATCCAAAAGAACGGCTTCACGGCCGCGGACAAAAAGGTTGTCGCAGTAGCCCCACTGCCCGCCCGGCGTAGCCATCTTCCTCTCAGGGTAGTTGGCCCACGTCTGGTCCATGCTCCACTCGGCTTGGAAGTCGAGGCAGCTTTTCACCATCTCAATCTCATACGGATCCAGCCCTTCAACCTTCCCGGTCTCGATTGCCTCGTGCATCGCTGTCCCCCGAAGCGTGATCGGGTGCGGCGCCTTGTCGTTATCCTTTTGGTACAGCGGGCAAATTTCCAAAGCCTTGAGGCTAGATGGAGAATAGGTGGCGTGGCCGCGCTGACTGTGGTCGTTATTCATTGTTCGTTGTAGTTTGTGTTTTGTTCCTTCGGTTGGTCCCCGAATTGGCGGCGAGCCTACGGGCCTTCTCCATAAGTGTCCACTTTTCTTTCACTGCATTCCCTCTTTTTCCTCCGAATTTTTTACCCTTCTGGAGGTAGACGCATTTCAGTCTGCGTACTTCGTCGTGGTCGCCAGCCCGCATAGCCATCGCGATGGCAACTTTGAGGATGGCCCGGCTCGGTGGAATCGGCTCTCTCATACCCAAATTTTAACGAGGTTGACGATGATCAAGAGCATGACCGCTGCGCAGCCGAGGACCAAAAGACAGCCGAGCATTTCCATGCCGCGGTCGTCTGGGTTTTCTGGGGGAATCATTGTAGTTCTGTGGTTTGAGTGTATCCGAGAGATTGATAAATCTGACCGCGCAGGACTCGGTGAGTGTAGAGAGTGCGCAAATGACTGTCGTTGAAATCAACGACGTAGCCCATGGACTTGCCATCCGCCACCCTGGAAGATCTTCCAGCCCGCTGTACAATTTGGATGGGAGACTTGCCACCGGCTGCGTTGATCAGATGCGACAATAATGGAGCATCAAAGCCTTCACCAAAGAGCGATGCCGTACCCAAAAGGATTTTGCGATCGCCTGTTACGAAGCTTTGGAGCTTCTCCTTCCGTTGCTTCGCTGGCGTCTTCCCGTGGACCAAAGCGTTGTGGAGATTGGCTTCGTCGAGGTTGATCAAGTTCTCCGCGTGCTCGACATGGTTGACCAGAATCAGGATTCTGGAATCCGGAATCCGGACGCAGTCATTGATTGCCCGGATCACGGCTGAGTTTCTCGGGCGGTTCTCCACGATGCCGTGGGTGTGGTTGACTGCCCATGTCGCTCTTTGGAGGGCGGCACTGTGGCCCAGCCGCTTGTTCCACCGGAGCATGTGCTCAACTTTGTGTTCGACCAGCTTGTCCACGAGCAGTTGCAGGCTGTCGTCGTTCTCGGTCGGATACCAAAACACCTGGGTCCCGACAAGGCCACCGGCTTGGCGTACGTCCTGTAGATTCACAACATGGCAGGCGCTGAAGAGCGACCGCATAAATTTGTCTCCTTCGGGATCCCCGCTGAAGGGCGTGGCGGTGAGCAACCAAAGGAATTTTGGGTCGATCTCTTTGATGCGGACACCCCACGTCGTTTTGGCCAAGTGGTGGGCTTCGTCACAAATGAAGTGATCGTACTCTTTCCGCAGCTGCTCAACGTCGGTGTCGAGCCCCGCATAACAGACATACGAAATGTTCAGCTCGGGGCAAACATCATACGCTGCCCGTTGCGCTTGCTGGATTTGCTCCCGAGTGTGGGCTAACCAAAGAATGGACGCCTCGGGCGCGCTAAACCTTTGTAGAGCGACAAGAGCCATCCTTGTTTTGCCGCTTCCCGCGGGCGCCACGAGGAGTGCTTTTGCTTTCTGCGATAGCCACTCTACTGGCGCGTTTTGGTATGGTCTCAGGTGCATAAATCTTTCTGTATTTCCGTGCTGTTGTTTCAGTTGTTAATCCGCTTCTCTCGATCTGTTTGTTACTAAGCGACCAATCTACGTGTCGCATTCTCTGTTCGATCACGCTCAAATACTGAGCAGTTTTTTCAACAACTTGCCGCGGTGGACGGCCCGGTTTCCCCGGCACCCATGGCTTGTATCCTTTGACCCGCCGGTTGTACTCGTTCTTCTTTTCTTTACAAGGCAGACAGACCAAAAGATCTTCGGGTAAAACTTTCCAGCAGGTGGGGCATTTTCCCTCGGCCCGAAGGCGTTGCTGCTGCAACCACTGACGGCTACACGGCTTAGATGTCTCGGTCGTAGGAATCTTCTTCGTCATTCTCGTGGTGTTCGGTTAGAAATTGTGCCCAGCTTTCTCGGCAGGCGAACTTTTTGTCGGGGTCTGTGGAATTGTAATCCGTGCTGTGGGTAAACTCTTGGATGTCGTCGGGATCCCCTTCGATAATCAGGGAATCAATGTCCACGTATCCGTCGCTGGACCGCCCGCTGTAGGGCGAGATGTCGCCCTGGGTGTAGACGCCGCTGATCGTGACG
>Ga0049080_10000423_pt1 | contig 14307 bp, 7 predicted proteins | sample GreLakmeER15MSRF_FD_66716 | JGI IMG/M metagenome (GOLD analysis project Ga0049080, IMG submission 66716) | Freshwater lentic microbial communities from great Laurentian Lakes, MI, USA - Great Lakes metaG ER15MSRF | ecosystem: Environmental > Aquatic > Freshwater > Lake | place: Great Lakes... | reverse complement strand
TTCGCGCGCATTCCACAGCACTCGCACGCGTGCACGGGATGCATTGTTTTGAAAAAGGCCTGGAAGTTGTTCCGAGCCTCGTCTTGCACGGCTTGCGTGCTCTTTATGTGACGCAACTTCAGAACCTTGGCATCATACTTGCTCAGCGTCCGCTCGAACTTTGCCAGGCGCCGGTCGATGAAGTTGCACTGCAGCTCCATGCGGGCGCTGATAGCCGCCGGCAGCGGGTTGAACTTGGGCTTCGACATCTGCATCATGTGATGACAAAAACATCAGGAAAAGGACCGTCCATTTTTACATTTCGCTCACACAACGGCTTGCTCATCAACATCAAGCAAACACGTACCCAATGTGCTCGCGCGCCCATGCGAGTTTCGCAAAGAACTGCAGCTCTTGGAGGACCTCGTTCGCGGCAATGTCCGCCTCCTCCTCCGCCTTCTTGAAGCGGTCCTCCAACTCGTGCACGCACTCGAGCGTCTTTTTCCAAGTGCGCAGCGCTCCCTTGTCTTCGATTGCCCACGATAGGCCGTGCGCGGTGACGGCATCCTCTTTTTCGCGCGCCAAGTAATCGAGCACCTGCTCCGCGGCTTTGCATGTGAGGTACGTCTTGGTGTTCGGCCTCTTTTTCGGGTAGCACTTTTCAAACGTGAGCGCTTCCCCTTGGAGCTCGACGCCCTCGTGCACGGTCTTCACTTTGACTACGTAGCCCTTACTCTTCTCTATCGTGATGCCGATGCTGATGTGAAACGGGCCCGCGGGTGTGATGGGGAGCGCGATTGCGTTCGGCGGCCCGACTATCAAGCGCAACTTGCGCGTTTGCTGCTTCTTCGAGCCGACCGTCACACACGCGAGCTGGTCGATGAACTTGTCGAACAACAGCTCCTCCACCACGCGCATTTTCAGGACCGAGATGCGGTCACTGATTTTCTTGGGGTTGTCCTTGTACATCGCCTTGGTTTCGAGCTCATTTGCCCACTCAATCCAGTACGACGGCGCGAAGGTGTACCCCGGAAGCTGCTCGACACACAGCGCGAAGAGCTGGCTCACGGGCTTCATGATTTGGTTGGTGATGTAGTGCCGGTAGTCGGGCTTGAGCTTGTGCTCGCGAATGTAGTCTGGGTGCTCGATGCGGTCGCCCTGCAGCCGCACCTCCACGCCCGGCGGTGGCACGACGTAAATATAGGGCACGCGGTCGTTGGCGGCCGGCTTGTTCCCAGCGTCGCGCTCGCCCATGCGGTCTGCCAACACCTTGTGCGCGATTTGCTGCGGGTTTTTGTAGTGCCCGCGCAACGTCTTCGTGACGACAAGCTCGTCGAGCGGGGTGATGCCGTCAACGAGCTGCTGGAGCTGGTACTGGAGGAACTCCACAGACTCTTGCAGCGGCGCGCCTTTCATGAGCAGGTCAATGATGCCGCCGTAGATAATCTTCACGATTTGGGCGTTGTCGCGCCGCTTGAGCACGATGCCCATGCTCTTTTGCTTCGGCTTCTTTTCCGCGTCGTCCTCGTACAGATTGCCCACGTACCGCTTCTTGCTGAACAAGATGAATGGGAACAAGGTCTTTTCGTATTCGAGAGACTGTGGTGCTGGCAGAATTCGCTTGATTTCGCGGGCCGCGCGTTGGCCGGCTGCGATGGCAAGGGGAAGTGCGGCCTTTCCGGTTAGTGGAATTCCTGTGACTGAAATGGTAGGGAATTTGATGAAAATTGAATCGGTATTGTGACACACAATCCTACCGATGCCGGCTGCAAAGTGGTGATTTTCTGTAGTCAGGTCATATACGAACCCGGAGTAGGGTATTGCCCCAAGTTTTTTTATTGCACATGGATTCTTCCTTTGACGTTTCTTAGTAGCTGTCATGCGAAAGATGTTTGGTTTATCCACACGAGTGTTGATAGACACACTCCATCCTAAGCTCTCGGCCAGCCAAGTGATTTGTGCAGCACTTATCTGATTTTTTTGGTCAATTCTCGTGTAATTGTTGACATCCTTGTCTCCATCTGCATCATATAGGCCTTGCCAGAAGGCTTGGCGAATCTCATGAGAGCCATGCAACACACCAAGTGGGACGACTTTCGCATTTTTGTAGTACATGAGTCCCCTGTACTCTGTGATAAACGACTTGATTGCTCCATATGTTTTTGAGCGAGGAGATATCTTGTAAACTCCAGAGCTCTCGAGCGTTGGCATTGCAACCCAATCCAACTCGGGATAGGCATTGTCACACAATTCAAGGTATTTTTCAATAATTTCCTCACTTGCGTTGTTCAGCGCCCACGAGCTTTTCATGCCTGATGGGCAATCATAAACCCCACAGGAGCCATCTCCAAAGAAGAACCCCATAACACGCGCCTGATCAATAGTAAATTTGTTCGCAATAGATTCGGGCATTGGAAGTGCATGGTGTAGAAGCTCCGTCCCAATCGAAACATTCTTGGGTGTCAAGCAAGCACCATCAAGACCTACAAGAGAGTGGTCATCAGTGACATCAACAAGTCCAGTGTGAGTTAGAACACGAATCATTTGTTTGTGCTGAGCAAGCTCGTGGCGAATTACGCGTTTTAGAGGGGTCCACCCCTTTTCGGTCCAAGTTTCTACACCATTCAATTCACAAGCTTGCTTAGTTTGCTTACCTTCCTCTGTGCATGAAATCCATTGATCTCTTCCATATCGGGTTGCAAGCTCTTCAATTGTGCAGATGTCCAACTTGCTGTTAACACGAACATACACAGGTGTATAGCTCGCAACGCTGTCGCCGTATATCACCTCCGCACCGTACTCCTTCTCGACGAATTCCTTGGCCATCATGATGCGCTCGCGCCCCGTGGCCGTCGTGCACGCCGCGATGTCCTTCCAGTAGAGGGGGGACGTGCGCGCCCCGATCTGACCATACAGCGAGTTGGCCGTCACCTTGTATGCCTGCTGCAGCGCATCCAGAACGGCCTGCTCGAAGGTCGAGTATGTGCGCGCGACCGACACGATGTCCGCTGCGTCGACGTGCTTCGTCGCGCCAAGGTCCACGTCATACAGCTTGATGTCGCCGTTCTCCATGCGCTTTGGGAGGCCAGCGTACCGCTCGCCCGTCCGCACCGTCACGGTCTCGTACTCGATTTTATTGCGCGTGTTCTTGCGCTGATTGATGAGCTTGATGAGAATCTCGGGAATGGTGCCGCGCTGCTTCGCTCCATCTGCACAGGGCTTTGGCTGCGCAAAGGTGCAGCTTTGGACGCCAGTCTTCGTCTTCTTTTCTCCCATGCCCTCGTAAATGTCATAGGTGACGGTTATGAATTTGTTGCCCGCCTCCTCTGCATCTTTTTTGTAGGTCTCGTTCATCACGAAGCAGTCATGCGACAGGTTGCGCTCAATCATCGATGTGGGGTACAGGGACGCGTAATCGAGAACCGTAATGGGCGTGTCCAAGTACATGCCCGCTTGCGGCTCGAGAACAATCGCGCCTTCGTAGCCGACGCCGAGGTCCAGGTCCTCGAGTTCCACGCCATACGGCCGCGGCTTGTGAATCACCGGAATGAGCATCTGCTTGAGCCGACACTCCTTCGAGACGAGCGAGAAAATCTTGATGCCCTGGCCGCGCATGAACAGAAAGCTGAGGGGCACGGAGCACACGTTGCCCATGCCCACGTTGTTCTCCAAGACTTTCAGCTTGTGCAGCAGCCGATTCACGAGCGCGCAATCCTGCAAACAGTAGCGGCCCACCTCCGCACGGTCCGCCGAAGACCCGCCAAACTTCTCAAAGATTTCGCGCGGCTTGAGGTCGTTCTTGTGGTCGCCGAGGAACTGCGCGGCGACGTTGTCGAGCTTAAACGAGTCGAGCTTGTGGTCGCGCTGCATCACTTTGAGCATATCGACGCACACGAGGCCGTCGAGCGGGAAGTACTTCAGGAAGTTGTCGCCGAGCGCCGAAGACGAGAGCTTCTGCTCCTTGATGTTCCTGATGCGGCGCGCCTTGAGACGGCCGAGGCCATCGCCGAAGCGGTCCGTGATGCCGATCTCCTTCGCGCGCTTCCAAAGATAGTCCATGTCAAAGCCAAAGATGTTGTAGCCGATGAGCACGTCCGGGTCGAGCTCCGCAAGCATCTCCTTCCAGCCCAGCAACATCTTGGCCTCGGTCGCGTAGCTCTCCACGACGGCCCCATCGATGTCATCGCACGTGTCGAGCGTTGCGATGTGGCGGTATACGATTTCGTCTGAGCCGTACTTGTGCACGGTCGTGCCGATTTGAATGGCCGGGTCGCCCTTGAGCGGAAAGGCAGAGAGCGCGCCCGGCCGCAAGTCGCCTGCTTCCGACGCCATGCCCAGGAGCTCGACGACCGAGTTCTCAAGGCGCGTGCGCTGCTGCGAGACCGTCGCTTTTCGGCCACCGTGAGCTTTCGGCTCATCGTCATCGTCATCAGCATCATCCTCGGGGTCGACTTCTTGGGCACTCCAATCGCCGACAAACTCACTCGCGCTTTCAAGCATTTGCGATAGCGGTAAGGACGCTTCCGCGATAGCGCGCGCGAGGCGCACGGGGTCGGGGCGGGTTTTGGGATACACTCTGCTAATCTCGGCACCAGCAGGCGTGACCATCCCCCCTTCGAAGGCCGCGTGAAGGTACGCGCTGATGTCGTCTGGGTGCGCGCGCCCCTCGCTTACCACGGCACCCACCAAGTCTTGCGCGAGCTTCCGGTAGTCTTTGACAGCGACCGGGAAGTCGCCATGCGACGACGTACACTCAATATCAAACGATGCCACGAGCAGGGGCGCAATCTTGTTGATGTTCACTGGGTGCACATCCTCCGCATCGACGTCGACCGAAATCTGCGTGCGCGAGAAGTCCGGCGCGGGCGTGTAGGCGCCGGCGGGCACGCGCACCCAGCCGCAAGGCGATATGTTCCGCTCGTGAATGAAGCGGATGAATGGGTCGATGTTGGACTCGTACGGTTGGTAGCCCGTATTCAGAATCCATTGGTCGTTGAAGTATTTTTTGAGGGCGCTGAAGAGCGCGAGCGACTTGACCCGGATTTTCGCAAACGGAAATTGGCGGCCGTTGGTGAAGCCCCAGAAGTCCTTGCGCTTTATGCACTTCACGTAGCAGAGGTGGTCGCTCAAACGCCGCGGCACGATGCGCGAGGCCCAGTCCTTGTGCGCCCAATCGCACTTTTTCTTGTCCCAGAACAGCGGCTTGACGGAGCTGAGGCGCAAGTGCTCCTCCAGCTTGCGCACCGCAGCCACCGGGCGGCCCCAGTCCTTCTCCGGCAACTTCACGAAGAAGTACGGTTCGAAGTCCTTAACGCGCACCGTCACGCTGTTGCCCGCCTCGGTGACCCCGTACATGACGATTTCGTAGACGGGCGGCGGCGCATCGGGGTCGAGGCCCGCGAGCCAATCACGGTCCGCCTCTGGGATGTACCAATCTGTGATTTGGAAGACGAGGTCCTCCGCGTCCGCATTTTCGGGCACGGGCGGCCTCGGCATGGTAGTAACATCGGCATTAGCAGTAGCAGTAGCCATGTTCGTTAGCCTAAATATGTCGCACGCCTCTAAGTCTAAAGCGTCAGTCAAATTTTCTCCACGGTTCAAGTAATGGAACTCGGTGGTTTGGCCGCAGTCGCGGGCGGTGCCGCCATCGCCTACATGGCCTACGACACGTACTTTAACGCGGGCCTCGAGTCCGTCGTTTCGCGCGTCGACGGAAATTCTTACACCGTGCGCGCGCTCCCCGACAAAGAAGATGCGGCCGATTTGCTTGCAAACATTGGTGCGAAACTCACGCTCCTGATGCGGCACTTGGAAAAGACGGCGCCCGACGATGGGCGCGGCAAGCGATTCAGCGAGCGCTTCAAGCCTGACCGCATCAGCGAAGGCCCGGAGAACTCCAAGTACACGAGCTACAGCATCAACAAGGGCGAGCGAATTGTGTTCTGTTTGCGGTCGCGCGATGGCAAAAATGAGTTGGTGGACTTGAACACGATGATGTTTGTGGCCTTGCACGAGGTCGCGCACATTTGCACGATTGAAGTCGGCCACCCGCCGAGCTTCTGGGAAAACTTCAAGTGGCTCCTCACACTCTCTCTCAACATAGGCATCTATCAAGACCAAGATTTTAAGCGTGCACCGCAAGCGTATTGTGGAATCACGATTACAGACAGCCCGCTGCACGGAAAGTAAAATAAACGACGAACGCCCTAAACGGCAAACGACCACCGCCGCTTCTTCCGCCGCTCGACGCGAAACCAGCGCGCCATTCGCTCGGGGTTGTAGAACGACGTAGATTGCGTCCGCGGAAACATAATTTGCGAGAACCACTCTTCGTTCGTAGCCTCGAGCGGCTCCAGGGGCTGCAAGAGACATGAGACGTACTCGCTCACTTTCACTTTTACGTCCGGGCGGCTCACGAGCTCGTTCGGGAATCCGTACAGCTCCGTGCAAATGCCAAGGTTGGGAAGGCTAGTGCGAGACATGGCTTCCGCGAGCGCCTCGATGTTCACCGGTTCGGGCGGCGGTGTGGAATCTCCGAGGGCGCTCAGCGAAGTGCTCGATGGCGAGCGCATCGGAATGAGTCGGTTCTGTTGAGATGATGCATTGATAGAGGGGGTGCTGATTGACTTCCTCATTACATTATACTCGCGCTTTATTCCATAAGTCATTTTTTGAGCGTGCGCACTGCCGGAAGACCCACCACCATCCCCATTATAATGCTGAGCCCAAAAGCGGACGCAATATAGATGCCCCATGCCCATACGACCGTGCGTCTGTAATCCTCGCTGCACTCGCACTTCTCGCGTTTGAGCTCCAAGGGGTACGAAATTGACACCACCATGAATGTCACGTAAAATGGGATCAAGAGCAGTATGAACGCTAAAAACGCCATGGGGCCAATGTAATGTACGAGCGACGTCTCTTGCATGGCAAGACCGAAGTTGAGCGAGCCATAAATGATTGCAAAAATTGCGAATGCCTTGATGACGGTGCGCCGCCACCCCTTCGAGCACGCGCACCCAATGCGCTCCAGCTTGTCAATCCACGTCAGCGTAGAGACGGCAAAAAAGGCAGTTATCAAAAGGCCGACAATGCGTACCGCAAACTTCATTCTTATAAGCCGAATCATATTGTTTTTGCGAGGGTCGGCCACTCTCTGCCCATCAATACCTCCAATACCTCAAGCGTCTGCTGCTGACCTCGCTCACTTGCTATGCGTATTACGTATGACCAATCGACGATGTAGTGTGGCTCTAGCCAAACGCGCTCGCACATGTAAGCGTTGTGCGCGAGGCCGTCTTCAAAGCCAATCACTCCACAAGTGACGAATTGCCGCTGGTTCCAGAAGCGGTTGAATGTGTTGTGCGACTTGAGCATCGCGCACCTGTGATAAAACGTGGCAGGGACGGGCATGCCAAGGTCGCTCACGTACATTGCAACCTTGTCGTCCTCGTCGTGGGCCAACGCTTCATAGAACGCGTAATTCTCGTACTCGCGACGTCTGGTACACGGGACGTTGTTGAGCAGCGCCTCGAACACATCCCTGTGCTTGGCGCACGCGATCACCTTGGGCGTGACGCTGCAGCCCAGGTGCATGAATTGGTTAACGTGCTCGAGCGTCCCCTCGCGCCCACTCGTTTCCACTGCATAGTACAGCGCCGTCTCGTTCACATCGTCCTCGAGCGGTACGTTGTGCGCTAGAAGAACATCGACGTAGGCACTCGAGGCCGGAAAGGGGTGCGTGAGCGCCGCATCATAGGCGCGCGAGGAATGTGGCACACCGTTCGCCAACAGATACGCGGCGAGGGCTGGCACGCCATCGGAGAGGGCCGCCCAGAGCATTGGCTCCGCAAGCTCCCAATTGCCGTCGTGCGCGCCTTCGACGATGTACTCGAGCAGCAACATGTCGTTACGCTCGATGGCGCGCCGCGCGATGTAGCTCAATATTTCGTCGTGGTCGGTTGTGGTCGCAAGGTTTGCGTCCTCCGTCCAATAGCGCAGATACCACATGCCTTCTGGATTGAGCGTCGTTATGGCGGCCTCGATGAGGTCGAACACGAGCCTTTCCGTGAAGCGCGCGGCGCGCGACATGGTGTAAAACACTTGCCGCGCCTCAAATAACTTCTGCTCAGGTGCTGCCAGGCATCCAACCAAACAGTTGTAAAAGAACGCAAAGTCGTCCTCTGCAGCAAGAACGCGCGCGCATTCCGTCGCCCCGCATGCACCCACCGCGCGGTAGCAGGTCGCGTGCGTCGGGAACAAACGCAGGGATAGGAGCATGCGCACTACGTCCGCCCTATCTTTGGAGAGCGCCGCTTGCCAAATGCGCGTGCCATCGGGGTTATCCTCGGCGCGCCAGTCCGCGAGCACGTCGCGCACGATGTTGTCCTGACCGCCGCGCGCCGCCCACTCGCAAATCGTTTGCTGAAATAGTGCGCCCGCATCCGCCGTCCAATCGCTATAGCCGCGATATGCGGCGGCGCAAAGCATGACCTCGTACCCCACTCGGTTTTGCAGACGTAGCTCTACGTCCGCGTCCCGAAAGCTCCAGAGGCTTGCCACGCTTTGCGGCTGGTTCTCTATGCGAAGGCCGCGCCAATGCGTGTCGTGCATCATCCAGAACATGAGTCGCTCCTCGGGCGATAGCTTTCGCATGATAGCGCATCGCACATCTGTTGGTAGGTTTTTCCATGGAACATCCATCTGCTCCATTTGTTTTTGTGTTTTATGAGAGAGCGAGTGCGCTTTATGCATCGATTTTTGCAAATGGGGCCGCCCCCAAAAGCGGTAAAAACAAATATTGGCTTCGCCTAGAGATGGACGCTGAGGCGGCTTGGGACTTGTTAGATGCGTACTTTCGTGACCACGCGTACCCATTCACGCGGCATCACATCGAGAGCTTCCGGCAGTTCTTGAAGCACCACGTGCCTCTTACCATAAAATCATACAACCCCATCGTCATGGTCAAATACGACACGTCCGGCGAGGAGGACTTCAAGGTCGAGGTCTTTGTGGGCGGGCTCGAGGGGAAAGACATTCACGTGGACCGCCCGACGACGGCGGCGCCCGACGGCTCTCCGCTGCTCCTCACGCCAAACGATGCGCGAATGCGAGACTCGACGTACGACATGAATCTACTGGCCGACATTGTGGTGCGCTACACCATTCGCGGCGTCGTCGCCCCCCTGAAAATCTTTAGCGACATCGTCCTCGGCCAGATTCCCATCATGTTGCACAGTGACGCGTGCGTGCTCCACGCGCAAGGCGCCACCGTGCTACGAGCGCTCGGTGAGTGCCCCTACGACCAAGGCGGCTACTTCGTGATGGACGGCAAGGAGAAGGTTATTATCAGCGCCGAGCGCATGAGCACGAACCGGCTCTTCATAGAAATGACGCCCGACGACGACGATGTCACGTGCAAAGCGCGCATCATGTGCACGGGCGAGACGGGCGAGACCGCACTCGTGCCGCGCACCACCTACTTTCGCGTGGCGCGCGGGCCCATTCCGAAGGTGCACTACGACAGTGACGATGACGGGGCAGGGCGCGCTGCCGCTTCCACGCGCCCGCCAAAGGGCACGATTTGGGTGACCGTGCCAGGCGTGAATGGCGACGTCGCGCTCGCCCAGCTGTTCCGCGCGCTCGGGGTCATCAGTGACGAGGCCATCATCGAGCACATTCTCGGCGGCCCCATCACGGACGCCACGCCCGCGCAGTTCTTGCAATTCTTGCGTCCCTCGCTGTCGCACGCGGCAATCAAGTACCGCGCATTCACGCGCGACGATGTGTGGCAGAACTTGCAGCAGCGCGTCTATTTCCACGACCTCGACTACGTGCAGCACGTGCTGTCGAACGACCTGTTTCCAAACATGAACGACGATACGCTGGAGTGGCGCGCTCTCTTCAAGCGCAAGGCGCGCTACCTCGGGCACTTGATTTACGACATGATGCTCGTGCACCTGGACGTCCGAGCGCCGAGCGACCGCGACAGCTACGCGTACAAGCGCGTGCACGTGTCAGGCATGCTGCTCTCGACGCTCTTCCAGGAGGCGTACTCGCGCGTGCGCGATTTGTGCCGGCGCCTGCTCGACCGCGAGTACCACTATGGCTCTTACAAGAACACGGGGAACATGACGGAGCTGATTCGCGAGGACAATATCCACTACTATTTGCCGTCGAGCATCATGACCGAGACGTTCCGGCGCTCGCTCAAGGGGGCGTGGGGTCTCAAAGAGGACATGGACCCGGACCAAGGCATCGTGCAGGACCTCACCCGCATCTCGTACATTGGTTACCTGTCGCACGTTCGCCGCGTCAACAACGACCTGGACCCGACCGTGAAGATGGCGAGCCCGCACCGCCTGCACCCGCAGCAATGGGGAATCATGTGTCCGTTCGAGAGCCCCGACGGCGCGGCCATCGGCTACTTGAAGAACTTCGCCCTGCTCGCGCAAGTGACGTTCGGCACGTCCCCCGACGCCATTCGCAAGTGCCTTGCCGACCTCGGCACATTCAAACTGCAGTACGTCAACTTCATGGCAAACTCGCGGCAATGTCGGGTTTTCATCAACGGCTCGTGGTTCGGGTGCCACGCGAACCCGCCCTTGCTCGTGGAGCGCTTCCGAATCTTGCGGGGGTGCGGTCTCGTGAACGCGTTCGCGTCGATAGCGTGGCAAATCCAGCGCAACGAAATCCACGTGCTCACGGAGCCCGGTCGCGTGTGCCGGCCTCTACTTCGCGTGATGGACGGCAAGGTCGCGAAGCCGCATCTTGCTATGAGCTGGTACGACTGGATTTTCGGCAGCTTGCTCGATGCCAAGGACAAGACGGCGGAGCGCTACTACGACGAGTCCTACACCGACCCGCGCACGTTTCCCGAGTTTGCGAACGCGAAGGTGAGCGAGGACGAGATGTGGACGACGCTCAACAGCATGCGCGGCTCTATTGAGTATTTAGACATCGACGAGGTCAATGCCTCGCTAATTGCGCTCAAGCCGGAGGACTTGACGGTGAAACACACGCACGCGGAAATTCACCCGGCGACGCTCATGTCCGTCGTCACGCAAAACATACCGTTCGCGAACCACAACGCCGCGCCGCGCAACATTTTCCACGCGGCGCAGACCAAGCAGGCCGTGGGCGTGTATGCGACCAACTTCAATAGGCGCTTCGACACGGCGAGCTACGTTATGCACTACCCCGAGCGCGCCATCATCAACACGCGCGGTGCCTATTACACGCGCAACATGAACATGCCGAACGGCTTCAACGCGATTGTGGCGGTGCTCACGTACAGTGGCTACAACCAGGAAGATGGCGTGATGATTAACAAGGCTGCCATTGACCGCGGCCTCTTTCAAATCACGGCGTACAAGACGATGACGGGCCATGAGGGCTCGTTGAACGAAAACACGGTGGCGCGTTTTGCGAACATACTCGACACGCAGCGAAAACTGGACGCACGCAATGCGCGCATCGAAAACGTGGCGTTTGCGGACTACAACTTGCTCGACGACAATGGCCTTGTGCGCGCGAATTCGCTCATACCGAAGGGCCGCAAAGTGGCCGTCATGGGAATGGTCAAAGAAGAGACGCAAATTGTGGAGACGACGCGGGGCGTGGCGAAGCAACTGGTGAAGCGCAAGACGACGACCAACATCAGTCGTTACACGGACGTGCACCACTATGGCCGCGTCGACAAGGTGGCAGTGTCGCACGCGGACCCGACGGACGCGAACTCGTACCGCACGGCAAAGGTGCGCTTCCGCAAAATCCGCAGACCAGAGCTGGGCGATAAATTCTCGAGTCGCCACGGGCAGAAGGGAGTCGTCGGCCGCATCTTTGCAGCGGAGAACATGCCCTTCACGAAAAACGGCATGGTGCCAGATATTATCATCAACCCGCACGCGTTCCCCTCGCGCATGACGGTGGGCCACTTGGTAGAGACGGTGTTTGCGAAGCTGTGCGTGATGGAGGGGACGTTGGGCGACGGCACGGTGTTTGTGCCGATGGATTTCAATGACATTGGTAAGCGCCTGGAGAAGCACGGCTTCGAGGCGGCGGGCAACGAGGTCATGTACAATGGACAGACTGGCGAGCAAATCGGGGCGGATGTGTTCTTCGGGCCAACGTTCTACATGCGGCTCAAGCACATGGTGGCCGATAAAATTCACGCGCGCGGCGACGGACCCAAAGACCAGTTGACGCGACAACCGACGTCTGGCCGCAGCGCGAACGGCGGCTTGCGCATCGGTGAGATGGAGCGCGACGTGGTTTTGGCCCACGGATTAGCGCAGTTCTTGAAAGAGAGTATGATGGAGCGCAGCGACCACTTTTCGTACAGCGTGTGTCGCGCGTGCGGGATTGTTGCACAAGAGAAGCCCCTGCAAGAGTGCCGCGCGTGCTCGAGCGAGGACATTGCCGTCGTGCACACTCCCTACGCGTTCAAGCTCCTCGTGCAAGAGTTGGAGGCGATGGGCTTGCAAGCGCGCATGCACACTACAGAGGTTGCAACTGTATATGAGGATGATTATGCTGTCGATGCTGATGAAAAAGAAAGCAGTGGAAGTGAGAGCAAACGCGCGAGTGTGAGTAAGTCGAGCGCCAAGAAGGAAGAGGAAGAGGAAGAGGAAGAGGAAGTAGAGGAGGAAGAGGAGGAAGAGGAGGAAGAAGAAGAGGAAGAGGAGGAGGAAGAAGAGGAAGAGGAAGAAGAGCAAGGTGGTGGTGGTGGTGGTGGTGGTGGTGGTGGTGGCGACACCCAACTGTCGGACATTGAGGATGGCCTCGAACAGACCGCATCAGTGCAAGCCGAAGAAAACGGTGCAGATGAAGTGAGGGTCATTCACATCAAGTCATCGAGCGGCGGCAGCACCGACACCGACACCGACATAAGCGAGGTCGGTGCGGCCATGGCGTACGGCGATGACATCGGGTTGCAACAAGAAAAAGACCCAGCTGCGATTGTGAGCGGTGATGAGTAATTTATGTGCCGATTATAGATAGATAAGAGAATGGACGGTGACGGTGGTGGCTCCAGCTTCTTTGCCACCATAATCACGCTCCTCATCGTGTTGGGCACAGCCGGCGCCCTGATTTTCCTATGGATGCAATTCAAGGACCACAAGACGGACATGGAGGGGGACGTGAAGGCCGCGGCAACCAAGGCGGAGGAGGCCAACCGCCAAGTCGCGAGCGAGAGCACCAACCGCCTCGGGAACATAAAGTACGTCGTCGACCAGGTGAACACGGTGAATGAGGACATCTGGAACACCTACAACACGCTGGCGTCCAGTAATGCCGCGTCACTCACGGCTCTGTCGTCCACCCAAGAGAGCATCATGACAGGCGTGGACCGGTTTTTCAAGTTCTCGCCTGACAACGCGACGCAACGGTCGCTGTACCAGGCGAACGCGCTCCTCAGCGCCAACGACAAGCCGCGCCTCGAGATGATTCAATCCACGAGCTTCATCAGCGGCCTCACCGCCAAGGACTTGGTGGGCGGCACCAGCAACGTGGCCCGCTTCTGCGCCCCGAACGGTGGCCCGTGCATCCAATTCCCCGATGCCCAGGGCGATACCTTCCTAAAGGCGCTCGTGGACGGCCGCAACATTGTGATGGACTCTCCCGTGAAGGTGAACCAACCTTTGGGTATTGGTGGTCCCGCGTCCACTTCGGATATGCTTAAGATTGTGAGCTCTCGAACGGACATGAACTATATGAGCGCGGGCAATGTGCGCATCGACACGGCGGGCAACGTCGCCCTCACCGACACGACGGGCACGACCAAGGCCACGTTGCGCATCGACGATGCAGGCAAGCTCGTTATTGAATCGAATAGCGGTTTGACGATTATGGGTAATGTAGATGTCATGGGCACGGTCAGCATGAACGGAGCGCCAATCGGCTCTGCCTCGCCGCCCACGCCGCCCACGCCTCCACCTACCCTAGAACCCTTCGCGAACTACATGCGACGCAAGCCTGTCAAAGCGTAGAAGGCTTATTTTTCCCTTGTTTCTGATAGAGTGCTATGTTAGCAAAAGCAAAACAGATTGCGGCGGCGCTGTTGATGCTCGCGCTGCTTTTCGCGTTGCTCTATCCCTCGACATTCATGCGCAGCAAAGAGGGCTTTGGCGTCGGCTACCCGGTCATTGACCCGTCGCTTCGTATGAGTGGCGCGTCCTTGGCCCAGAAAAACCCCAAGTTGTTTTGCTATTTCCAAAAGACGTTTGACGCCGCGCTCTCGGACCACAAGGACATGCTGCTCTACCGGTCGTGCATCGGCATCAAGGACCCGAGTCGCAACTTCGAGCAGCAAATGCAGGAGTACAT
>Ga0049080_10000422_pt1 | contig 14309 bp, 12 predicted proteins | sample GreLakmeER15MSRF_FD_66716 | JGI IMG/M metagenome (GOLD analysis project Ga0049080, IMG submission 66716) | Freshwater lentic microbial communities from great Laurentian Lakes, MI, USA - Great Lakes metaG ER15MSRF | ecosystem: Environmental > Aquatic > Freshwater > Lake | place: Great Lakes... | reverse complement strand
GTTCGCACCAATTGCGCCCGCCAAGGCCGGCTCGTCGTTGTGTGCGGGGATTGCGAGTGAGAGCGTGGGCTCGTCTTCAAACGGTTGAACAACGATAGTGTATAGTGGCATGTGCGTATATGTCGTGGTTGGTGTTGGTTGGCGGCTATTTGTTGCGCTTTGCGTTGCAGGTGAGCCGTTGTTGGGCGACACCGCCACACGTCGCACGCGCTCCTTCATCATCTTTTTTGTGATAAGGTAAGCCATGTGCACTAGCGCCCAGCATGCCAAAAATAGGCACATGCCCATGAAAAAGATGAATAGCTGGCGCTCGCTTTCGGGGAGTTTGTCGTAGAGCCCGAGCCATTCTTGTGACGTCATGGGCAAGTCAATGTTCTTGTACACCATCGGCGCTTGCTTGTTCTTCATGTATAGTGTCGCCGTGCGGCTGTTGAAGATGGCATTCTCACCATCCCAAGTGAACACGCGAAATGCGGGGTCCTTGGGTGCGCCGCCGCCCATCGCGAGAGTGCGAGAGTTGTCGGTCAACCTCATTATCGCGCGCATTCCAATGGACAGGCTGTACACGGCTTCGCGCAACGATTTCTGAATATTGCGCAGCTCCCTACTGCTTTGTGTCCCTGTTGTAATCCATGCGCCAAAGTCGGACGGCCACTCTGCCCGCGGTGTTGCGGCTGCAAGCAAAAGCCAATTGATAACGTGGACTTGGGCCGGGCTTTTGCGCATCATCTGTTTATCCTTTGTTTTGCATAAAAATGCAGTGAATAGGTTACTTTTTACACGTACATCGACATCGGGGGTGTGCTCGCGGCACTTTGTTTTTTTAGGTATTTGCGCACGAACGCGTCGCATACTGTAAATGCAACAGACGTATCGAACTCGGCATCCGGGAGGTACTGCAGCATGTTGTACCAGCTCGTGATGCTCTCGAGGCCGCGGCGAAGGTTGCGCACACCCTTTTCTTCCGGCACCCGCTCGATGATGGTGCGCAAGATGTCGTCGCTGAACACGAGCTTGCCCGCATCTATGTTGTACTGCTCTAGAAGGCTCGGCAGGAGGTGCTTGCGCGCAATCGAGAGCTTGTCGCTTGTGTTGTAACCTTGCACGCGAATCACCGTCATCCGGTCTAGCAAGATGGGGTTCACGCGCGTCTCATCGTTGAATGCGAACACGAGCAGCGCCTTAGAAAGGTCGAGGTCAATCTCGGTGAAGTAGCGGTCGTTGAAATGCTCGTTCTGGGTCGCGTCGGTGAGGTGCACGAGGATGTTGGTGAGCTCCTCGCCCTTGGCCGTGTCGCTGATTTTGTCGAGCTCGTCGAAGAAAATCACCGGGTTCATGGCTTTGGTTTTCATGAGCACCTCTGCAATCTTTCCATAAGTTGAACCCTCGTACGTGAGGCCGTGGCCTTCGAGAAACGCGCCGTCCGCTGCGCCACCGAGTGCCACGTACGCAAACGGTAGGTTGAGCGCCTTAGCGATGCCCTGTTTCACGAGCGAGCTCTTGCCCGCGCCCATCGGGCCTTGGATGCCAATGCAATGGCCGCGCGAGCTCGGGTTTGAAATCCATTGCGCGAGAATGCGCATGATGTGTTCCTTGCTCTCGCGGTGGCCGTACACTGCGCCATCAAGAGAGGCGCGCGAGCTTTCCAGAAAATCGCGCACAGCAGGCACACCCGCGTCGCGCTTAACGGGCAGCGGCATCCGCACGCCGAGTGGAATGCGCATCGCAGCGTGTAACCACGCGTTCAGCTTGTGGTATTCGCCCGCGCCATCGTGCATTTTCTGAAGGTTCGTAAGCTTGGTCAGGAGCATGCGCTTCGTGACAGGGTCCATCGACGACTGCAGGAGTTGGAAGCGAAGAGGTTGCGCGTGGAGCGGCAAGCGCTTCTCCATGGCCTGCTCTTGCGCGAGAATGGAGTCTTGGAACTCGGGGCTCGCGGACTCGAAGTACGCGCTCTCCTCCTCAGTATAGTTCATGTCAGCGCACCGCGGCCGCTTGCGCGTAGTGCGTGCGTGAATGGGTGCGCGCAACAACATCTTGCTCATGCACGGAATCGCGCTCGCGGCCGTCACGCGCATACCACCGATGCGATAGCTGCGACCGATGGCGCGCATCATCACTGTGGGCGTCTCGTAAGCTTCCTCTTCTTCATCGTCCGATTCACTATCAGTTGAATCACTTGGCACATCATCGCCATCTTCGATGATAAAGTCGCGCATGCTGTCATCGTCCGAGTCTGCGCTCCTCTCGCTCTCACTGGCAATCGTCTCGCTATCGCTGTTATCACTCTCGCTCTCGTACTCTTCGTAATCTTCGTAATCCATGCTTGGTTCGTAGTCTGGGTCTGAGGAGGAGTCCGAATCGGAATCCGAGTGTGACGATGTTATTGTTGACATCCGCTTACAAGTCGTGTGACGCGTTTGTAGGGCCGGGTGTCCTTTTTTCCAGATTGCGAAAAAAAGGACGCGCATTTAAAAATATGGTTCATAGTCAGAACTCACTGGTTATATAGCAGCACGCAGACAGACACCATCACATGTCTATCTACAAAGAGCTGTCGTATGACCAGGACATAGATGTTGTAAAAGGCATCCAGTTCAGCGTGCTTGGTCCCGATGAAATCAAGCGCCGCTCGGTGGTGGAGGTGACCAAGACGGACACGTATAGCGGCAATGTGCCGGTTGTTGGCGGTCTCTTCGACCCGCGCATGGGCGTGCTGGAGCACAACCGCTACTGCGACACGTGCCACCAGAAGAACATCTTCTGCCCGGGTCACTTTGGTCACATCAACATGGCGCGCCCGGTGTATCACGCGATGTTCTTTGAGCACACGAAGAAGGTGTTGAAGTGCGTGTGTCACCGTTGCTCGCGCCTGCTCGTGTCCCCCGACAGCACCCTAAAAGAGTTGCGGGAGGAGGCCGTGCGGGTGGGCGGCATCAAGAATTTGGCCAAGCGACATGAGGCGACGCTGGCCCTGTGCGGCAACACGCGCATCAAGTATTGTGGCGACGACATGGACTCGAAGGAGGAGAACGACCGCCCCGGTTGCGGTGCGATGGTGCCGACCAAATACATCAAGGAGGGCGCGCTGAAAATCGTGGTCGAGTGGAAGGACCCCAAGGACAAGGAGTCGGACCCTGTCAAAAAAGAGTACACTGCAGACGACGTGTTGCGCATATTCTCGCGCATCACCGAGGAGGACATGGAGCGCATGGGCTTCAACCCCAAGTGGAATCGCCCCGAGTGGATGATTTGCACGGTGCTGCCAGTGCCGCCGCCGTCCGTGCGTCCGAGCGTCATCGAGGAGAACGGTCAGAGGCGCGAGGACGACCTCACGCACAAGCTGAGCGACATCGTCAAGGTCAACACGCAACTGAGGCAGCGCATCGAGCGAGGCAACGTAACGGAGGAGTACATGCGCCTGACGACGATGGTGCTGCAGTACCACGTGGCCACGTTCATAAACAACCAAATTCCTGGGCTGCCACAGGCGCAACAGCGCAACGGCCGCAAGCTCAAGAGCATCAGCGACCGCCTCAAGAAGAAGGAGGGGCGCATTCGTGGCAACCTGAACGGCAAGCGCGTAGACCAGAGCGCGCGTTCGGTCATTACGCCAGACCCGTACATCTCTATCGACGACCTTGGCGTGCCTTACAAAGTCGCGATTCAGCTAACGTTCCCCGAATCGGTGAACTCGTACAACATAGACGAGCTGCGCGCGCTTGTGCGCAACGGCCCCGAGAAGTGGCCCGGTGCAAAGTACGTGCGCAGCTCGGAACAAGGCAAGACGTTCACGCTGCGCTTCGAGACGAGCCGCGAGAAGATTGCAGAAAACCTGTCCGTAGGGGACATTGTGGACCGGCACTTGCGCGATGGTGACTACGTGCTCTTCAACAGGCAGCCTTCGCTGCACAAGATGAGCATGCTGTGCCACCGCGTCAAGGTGATGCCATTCCAGACTTTCCGGCTTAACCCGCTTGATTGTCAACCGTTCAACGCTGATCAAAAATTCCATCAAGGTCAGCAACAGGCGGCTGCTTACTAGGTTGCTAGAGACACCTAGTAGGGAAAACAGTGGAACTCTAGCTACGATATAACCGTCTAGTTATACGAATTTGAACTGGATATAGAGAAATAAGAGACACAATAAGGACAACGAATGCAAAAGTGCAACATATGTTTGGCTGAACTATCTCACGAACATTTCTACTCGAAATGGAAAGATAGATGCAAAACATGTGTGAAACTTGCACGCGCTGCTCTTACGAAGAAGTACAATGAAACAGCGCACGAGATTAGCAAAACTTGTACGAGTTGCAAAGAAGAGAAGTCAGGAGACAACTTCTGTTGCAATCGTCATGTTTGCAAAATCTGTATGTGCGAAAAATATGGACGGGGACGAGCTAAGCCGATCACAAGTGAAATGCCAATGAAGGTTTGTACAAGATGCAGTATGGAACAAGACGCGATGAAATATCGCGTTAGGTCTAACATATGCAAGGCGTGCGAATACATTGACTGTGATAAATGGCGTCGCGACCACCCCGAACGTTACAAGAAGCTTCTGCAACGCTATCGGTCAACCGACGAGTTTCGTGAGAAAATCAATAAATATCGCAGAGATAAATATCACTCGAGCCTTATTGACAGAATCACGACTCGGTGTCGGCAAAGAGTTAGGGACTTTGTGAAAAACAAAAGTCCCGGACTGCACAAAGAACTAATCGGTTGTTCTTATGAAATCTTTCTTGAGTGGTTGGAATTCAACTTTCAAGAAGGGATGTCATGGGATAACTTTGGAGATAAGTGGCATATTGACCACGTCATGCCGTGTGCGTTCTTTGATATGACCGATAAGCAACAGCAAAAGCAGTGTTTTCATTGGACTAATATGCAACCTCTCGACAAATACGAGAATATGTCTAAGGGTGACAAGATTGTCCCATACCATGTCGAGAATTGCAAAAAACGTGTCAAACTATTTCTACAAGAATATCCAGAACTTCAAACCGTATAGCGACACTGCCAAACTGCGGGAAGTACCTAAAGCCTCAAGTACCAAGTGCCGTGCGAAATCACGACATGGCTCCGGAGAAAAACCGGAGGTATGGTAAAAACCTTGAGGATGTTACAATGGTTAATCCGCAACGAAGCACCCTCCACTCGATAAGGCAAGAGTGAGGGTGAACGCTCAGAGAGCAGATGGTAGTGGGTTTCTTATGACGGCTTAGCCAGCCTGAAGAAGCTTAAGGTGTGCTCCGGCGTGCCATGAAAGTGGCACGATTCTCCGTTTGATGGAGATAAACTACAAGATTCATCTTGTCTCCAACAGGTGGCTGCTTGCTAAGGTGCTGACCCTCTTAGCAAGGAAAACAGTGGAAGTGTCAGCCGCGCGCGAGCTCCTCGCAACAGCCGCGCGCGCATATAACCATCTAGTGACGAAGGGAAACACCTGGTGCAAAACAACACCAAACCCCAAGTTGCAAGACGTCCAAATTGCGGGAAACCCCTTAGAGCCGTCTAGTACCGGCGGGCTGTCGAAAGACAGTCGCAGCCACCGCGCGTAATTGCGCGGGTAATTTCGAAATTGAATCGCTAAAAACGGGAGTGCGTGCAAGTTCATCCAGAGGTTCGTAAGCATTTAAGGATAAGGTGCTTATCAATAAGTACACAACAACCATGAATGCCGCCAACGACTTTGAGCTTGCGCTTGACGGAACAGAGACTGTCATCAAGGCGATATGTGAAGAGAACCTTGCTCAAGTGCAACGTCGCCTTGCGTACGCAAGCTCCATCATCGACTCGCCTGACATGACGTTCTACGAGATCTATGCCCTGGAAGACACTGTTGCTAACAAGAGCTACATTGGCCAATCGACTTCCCATCGCCTCAACAACGGACGTTATCGTCCATACGGCAGCAAGAAACGATGGGACTCTCACGTAAGCCAAGCGTTATGCAACAGCGCGACCAAGCCTTGCCAAGACATTCACGTGGCTATTCGCGCCAACAAAGACGACATTAAAGTTCATGTGCTCGCGTACTGCATGCCCCAAGAATCCGATTACTGGGAGCAGTACTTTATTCGCAAGTGGAACACGTTTCACCCGAACGGCTACAACCTTACTACGGGTGGTCGTGCGGGTGGGACGGGTGTGAGGCGTGCAAAAGAACGAGTCGTTCCTCCAAACACGGAGGCGCATGAAAAGCGTAAGGTTGGCGAAACTGTTCACACGACAGAGTCAAAGGCTAAGATTGCGGAAGGTCTGCGAGCGTACATGCAGGAAAATGAAGCCGTTGTGAAGCAAATTACGAACCGTACAAGGAACCAACATATGCAGAAGAAGATTGATGTTGGTAAGCAGTTTGTTATCGACCCGAACAACCTTGAAGGTTATCTCGTCGACCGCAAACGGTCTTGTACAGTTGTGTTTGAGCGCAAGCGCGATGGCAAGATTGTTGACTTTCACATTGGCAAGACGGAGACAAGAGAAGAGTGTCGCCAACGCGCCATGGACTACCTCAACGAGCTTGTCAAGTTGCAGACCCCCTGAATTTAGCGATTCAACAAGAAAATGGTAATAAACTAGACGGATTGGGCAATCCGCAGCCAAGCTCCTAAACCCGTTCAGGCAGGGCATGGAGAAGGTCCAGAGAGTAGACGGTCGTCGGTCATCTATGAAGGCTTAGCCAGTCCGAGATGGCTTAAGGTGTATTCCACACCCGCTGCGAAAGCAGGGGTACCCGTTGTGTTTGACACACCTCACTTTATCAAAAATGTGTGGAGTGTGGGATACAACGTGGGAGATGAACGCTCACGCGAGTCAATCTATACAAACAATGTCCGAATTACTGGACTTTGCAAGCGTACCCTTCCACATTCTCACACCGAAGGACGCGAAACCAATTATTGAAATCATCCAGGACACCATGGTGGGGTCCTTCCGCATCACAAAAGCGCACACGCGCATCCACGATAAGGCCTACGCGAACCTGCAGATGGTCAACTCGTACTTCAACGGCGTCCTTCCCCTTATGGGAGGCGAGCGCAACACGTTCACGGGCCGCCAAGCCTTCTCGGCGATTCTGCCCCCGTCGCTCTTCATCAACAACACGAACAAGGCGAAGGAGCGCGTGACGATTTACAATTCGGAGCTCACGGAGGGCTTCGTCGACAAGGGCATCTTCAGTGACATGTCGCGCGGCCTGCTGCCGGTGATTTTTCACGACTTTGGCCCCTTCGAGGTGCGACGCTTTATGGACAACCTGCAGCGCCTAGTGTGCCGCTGGCTCATGACTGCCGGCTTCAGCGTCGGCATCAGCGACTTGGCCGTGAGCGAGGAAATCCAGAGCGAGCTGAAGCTGGTCATCTCGTCCATGAAGGCAGACGCCTACAAGCGCCTCGACGACGTGCGCCTCGGCCGCATGGAGAACACATCGATGTTCAACAACCAAGACCACTTCGAGCGCGAGATTATGAACATCCTCAACGACAGCATGAAAAAGGCGGGCAGCATCGGCCTGCGCACGATTGACGACAGCTGGAATCGCCTGATTAACATGGTCAAGTCGGGCTCCAAGGGTAAGGACTTGAACGTGTCGCAGATGATTGCGGCGGTCGGCCAGCAGAACGTGGACGGCAAGCGCGTAGCGTACGGTTTCACGGACCGCACGCTCCCGCACTTCTGCAAGTACGACGACGGCCCCGAGGCGCGCGGCTTCGTGGAGTCCTCGTTCATCAGTGGCCTAACGCCCCAAGAACTCTTCTTTCACGCAATGGGAGGACGCGAGGGGCTTATTGACACTGCGGTAAAAACGTCGGAAACTGGATATATACAACGTCGTCTCATAAAAGCGATGGAGGACGCAAAAATCTATTACGACCAAACGGTCCGCAACGCTTCCGGCACAATTATGCAGTTCCTCTACGGTGAAGACGGCATGGAGGGCACAAAGATTGAGAAACAAGTGCTACCCACGATGCACAAGACTCTCTTCGAACTCGACCGCGATTACCACCTGCGCACGAGTGACCCTCTCGATGTCTACATGACAAAGGACGCACTAAGCGCCATGCGCGAGGAAGGCAACTGGTCGGAGCGCGCGGACGCACACTTCGAGCAAATTCTGCAAGACCGCGCCTATTTGCTCGAGACAGTGCTGAAGGGCGAGCGCCAAAACACGCTACTCTACCCGATTCCGTTCGAGCGCATTCTCAAGAACGCGCAAGAGCGCTCGCGCGTCGTCGGCATCGACATGGTTCCCACCGACCTCACGCCAACAGTGGTGTTTGACGCGATTGATGCGCTCGTGTCTGAGCTCTACGTGACCAAGCCAAAGCAAGGAACGTTCTTCATCGAGCTCCTCGTGCGGGCGTTTCTCTCGCCCAAGCCACTGATTATGGGAATGCGCATGAAGAAGGGCGTCTTCGAGTGGGTCGTCGGAGAGGTCCGCAAGTACTTCAAAGAGGGCATCGCACCCGCAGGAGAGATGGTTGGAATTATTGCCGCTCAGAGCGTGGGTGAGCCCCTCACACAACTTACGTTGAACTCCTTCCACGTCTCAGGCACGGCCGCTGCGGTGAAAGCCACGAGTGGCGTGCCTCGCATCAAGGAGCTCCTCTCCGTGTCCAAGAACATGAAGACGCCTTCGCTCACAATCTATTTGAAGCAAGACATAGGCACTGTCGTGAATCCCATCGAGAACGACGAGGAGGGCGTGCACGCGGACCCGGCGGTGCGCGAGGCCAAAGAGCGCGCGCTCCAAGTGCTCCGCAGCCTCGAGACCACCTACCTCTCGCAAGTCATCGAGAGCAGCGAAATCTTCTACGACCCCGCGGGCGACGATGGCTTTAGCACGAGCCTCCCTGACGACGTGGCCTTCTTGAACATCTACCGCGCATTCGCAGAGACGCTTCCCACCACACCGCGCACGTCTCCCTGGGTGCTTCGCATGCGCATTGACCGCGCGAAGCTACATGCCGCGCGCATCACCATGACAGACATTTACCTGCGTCTCATGGCAGGCAACTCGGGTATCACGTGCCTCTTCAGCGACGACAACGCAAATGACCTAATCATGCGCGTGTCTCTCAACGAAAAAGAAAACGACAAGGCGGACATCCACACGGACCACGTCGCGGCCCTCAAGGCACTCGAGCAATCGCTCATTCAAAAGCCAATCAAGGGCGTCGAGCGCATCCGCAAGGTCTCCATGCACGCGAAAGCACTCGAGCGCTACAACCCGGAGACACAAGGCTACGATAAGAAGGCTGAGTGGGTGCTTGACACTGACGGTAGCAATCTCACTGAAATCCTCGGCAACCCCAACGTGGACGCGACGCGCACAGTGACCAACGACCCGCGCGAAATCTTTGCCGTTCTCGGCATCGAGGCCGCGCGCATCAGCCTCTACAAAGAAATCATGGACGTGATTAACGAGTCGAGCGTCAACTACCGACACGTGTCACTTCTCATTGATACAATGACGCACCGCGGGAATCTCATGAGCATTGACCGGCACGGCATCAACCGGGGCGACGTCGGCCCTCTTGCCAAGTCGTCGTTTGAGGAGTCGACCGACATGCTCATTAACGCGAGCGTCTTCAGCGACTTTGACAAAATCAACGGCGTGTCTGCAAACATCATGCTCGGCCAGCTACCTCCGTGCGGAACCGCGGACAGCGACATCCTCCTCGACGAGCAAACATACCTAGAGATGTTGAGCTCCATGGATTCCAAAAAGCGCAAGCCCGCGCCGGCTCTAGGTGTCATTGCGGAAGACGACGCGAATGAGCCCATCGAATCTGACGTGTGCGGCTATGCGAACTTCCAATTCACTTACAAAACCATTCAAAAACAAGACGTGGGCAATGCATACCGCTTGCCCGAAGTTGACTTCTAATTTGGCGCAACGCCCGAAATCATTCATTTTTGTAACTCATTACTCGTACTTTCTTCGAGCTGCGCGGAGATGGGGTGCGCGCGGGCATGCGTGTCCTGAGCAATGTACTGGGAGTTGGTGCCACTTGTGCTTTGGGCGAGGGCGTCCCTTGTGGCGTTCCCTTCACCACTGTAGTGTTGTTGGGCGATGGCGTTCCCTTGGTCGACATCGAATGCACCGGCACATGAGCTAAGCGCGGCACGATATCGTCGTACTCATCCGATGCCATTATTGATTGTAACCCCTTTTTGTTGTACGATGAGAACGAGAGGGACATTGCGCGCTTAAAATCTTGCGCGTTCGTCATGCGCACGATGGTCTTGACCACGCCACCTACTGCACCTACGTCTCTCTGCTTTTCCTCGCCCGCGCTCAGTTTCCCAAAGTCCACCCAATAAGCGCGCGGCGGGTCGAGCTTCATGACCGCATTGTGAACGTGAATGTCACCATGCGAGAGTTGGTTACCGTGCAACAGCAAAAGACCGAACAATAAATCGCCGAGCACGCGCTTCGCCGCAGCTTCGGTCAGCATAGTATCGCGCTTCTCATGCTCATACACAGATGCACCCCCGTCTTGCATAACAAAAAGGTACATCTTCGGGGCCACCGAGTCCACCTTTTGCCCGAGAATGCGCTTGAACGCTATGCCTTGTTCAAGAAGTACAGCATCGCCCGGGAGCTCGTACGCAGCGTAAGGATACAAGAGGTACTGTTGCGAAGGGTCAACGCGAGACAAGCGCATCGCAATCTCCATCTCGGTCGCAGCAACGGCCCGGTCCGTAATGATTTTGCTGACCAATGGAGTACTGGGAGACGGCACGAACCCCGACTGCCATAGAAGGGTGGCGGACGGTTGACGCGCCAATGCGTCTCCCTTTAACAAGACACTAGTCGTGCCCGAATCCACGAATTCAAGTCTCATATCTATATTCTCGCGATTCTATAATTATAGGACATGCGGAAGTTCGCCTTAACCCTAGGCATTGTCTTGCTAAGTTCGTGTGCTCTTGCGACATACATTTGGCTGCGATACCGAATCGATAAAAATTACAAACCGATAGAGTTGCCCAACTTTCTTACAAGCGACGAGTGTGACGCGATAGTCGAGATGGCGCAGGAAAAAGGCCTCGAAAAGAGCGGTCTCTACGAAGGTGATGAAGACATGTACGATGAGCGCGTGCGCAAGAGCGAGCAAACGTGGTTGTTTCGACCAATCGGCAATATCGCCGAGCGCATCGCACAAATTGCCGGCCTCCCAGTCGAAAACCAAGAGGCCTACCAGGTCGTCCACTACGAAAAGGGCGGAAGGTACGAGCCGCACTATGACGCGTGCGTCTACGATTGCGAGCGCATGAATATCGGCGGCCCACGCATCTACACATTTCTCATTTACTTGAACGACGACTTTGAGGGCGGCGAAACGTACTTTCCCAACATAGGGTTCACGGTCAAGCCCGAGAAGGGAAAGGCTGTGCTCTTTCGGAACGTCACGGACTCGGGGCGAATTCTGCGCGAGTCAAGCCATGGAGGCAACCCAGTGCGCTCGGGCGAGAAGTGGATTATCAACAAGTGGATACACACGCACAATGCTCGCGTTTTATAAGATGAACACACGCCTCTTGAAGACTCATAGACAAGCGCGCCTTATAGCGCACCCAAAACTCTACGCACTTCATGCGCACGCGCTCGTACTCCTCCGGGTCCGCGAGTAGTTTTTTCACGCGCGCGAGGTTCAGTTCCCACGTGCGCTCGCACACGAACGGTGGCTCCTCTCCAAAGAGTTTATGCCAATAGCTAGGCTCGTACGGTTGAAACTCGGTGTTTGGGAGTGCGATAGGCACGCACCCGCACTCGAGCGCCTCGTACAATCGAAAGCAGTCGACGCTCACATTGCCCGTGGGAGACAACACGAACTTGCTCTTGAGCATCAACTCGCGATACTTGTCAGTCGGCAACCCCGTGGCAGGCGCGTTGAAGCTGTTGCCCGTTTCTATCACGAGCTCATGCGGCTCTATCTCTTTGAACAAATTGATGCACGAGCGGCGGTTGTCGCGCATGCCTCCGGCAAACGACCACGCGAGCGGCCTAGGTTCGTTACATATTGCACTCGCGTTCTCCCAGAATCCATACTTGTATCCCAAAGCAAATTGCGTCACTTTCGGATGATGCTCAAGACTCGCGCGATAGCAGTTCCTAAAGACAAACTTACAAGACGCGAACTCGTAAGGGCGAATGTCGTCGGTCATGTATTCGTCGCTCAAGTGGACGAGGCCGAAGCTTAAGCCGCGCGCTTCGTACTGCGCAAGATAGGCCACGTAAGGGATGTTGTGATTCACAACTATGAGCGCGTTCTCAACGACTTGGTCCATGCGCGTGACGTCATTTATCACGAACGGTGTTTCGCCGAGCAATTCGCTCAACCACGAGACCTCCCAATCTATCGCATGATGGCGCGCGGTCGCCCACAAAACCGTGAGCATTACGCGCAAGTGCGAGTGCAACCCTTAGATGGGGCCCGGCCTCTCACTCTCACATCCACATAACATCATGCGCTAATACACACGCACACGCACACGCGAACACGCAAACACGCACACGCGCATAATGGACCTCTCTTCCTTGGCCTCCGAGATAAACCAAGTCAATGACAACATTGCCAAGCACCCTGACGAGCTCGCGGACACAGACGACGAGCACATTTCCGAAACCGAAGAGGAGGAAGAAGAGTCGGTCAAGAGCGACGAAGAGAGCGATGAAGAAGAGGATGAGGGAGAAGAAGTTCAGCTAGATGATGGGAGTGATTCGGAAGGATTGCGCCTCGATGAGGATGAGCAGAGCGAGAGCGTTTGCGATTCGGAGAGCGCTTCTGCTTTTGCTGCGTGCGCGAGCAATGCACCCACGTCGCAGGCCAAGAAGCGCGCGCGAGACAATGCGGACGAGAAGGCGCTCAGAGAGATTCGGCGAATTCAAGCTAAGACGGACTTTCTCATTCCCTTCGCACCATTCAATCGCCTCGTTCGCGAAATCGCCTCCGACTTCAAGACCGACCTACGCTTCACGAAGAACGCGATTTTAGCTCTACAAACGGAGAGCGAGTCGCACATAATCGGGTTGCTGACTTCTGCGCAGGTTATGGCTCTTCACGGTGGGCGCGTGGGCATCATGCCAAAGGACTTGCAAATGGCTCAACGTGGCCACGAAGGCGTTTAAAAGAGTCCTGTTGCGTTGCTCTAACAACAGTTATGAAAGTACGCTACCCTTGCCAAGTTTTCAACTCTCTCAGCATGCTTCCTGGAATAGGAATGGCACTCCTCCCTCTCCATTCGTTCCCGTGTAAGGTGAGCGTCTACTCCTACATAATCACGTGCGTGTGCAGCGCCATCCACCACGGAATCGCAGCCGTGCACGAGACGCAAACGCTCTGGCTCCGCATTGACTTGGTCGCACAACAAATTACAGCGTTCGCGACCGCCCTGTGTTGGGACAGCGGCTACGATACTATATGGCTCCTATCGGTCGCATCGTTCGCCCTCGACCTCGAGAACACAAGAGCCAAGACGCTTGCCCACGGCATCAACGCGGCGTGCACCTACATTGCGTGCGGGCCCTTGAGCCGCGTGCACGCTCTCTGGACGCTGAGCATTGTCGCGTTCGCCTACGACCCCCTTGTAAAACACAACCTATACTCGCACAGCGTCTTTCACGTTTTGCTACATTGCACGGTGTGGGCTATCTGGCAAGAGCTCTCAGACTTAAAGACACCTACATACAACAACTTTATCAGAGTAGAATGAGATTCCCGTGTGTACGGTGTGTGCGACCCGCGAAGAAGAATAAAGCGCACGAATATCAAGTTGTTGAAAAGAGAACGCATGAGTTGTTTAAAAACAAGATTTCGGCACTTGGGCTTCCACTCAAAGTTGATGCGCATGAAAACAGCCTCATCATTTACCCATCACTTGCATTTTTTGAGTCCATCACGACACCGGCCGCCGACCCCGAGTACATTAAAATTGTTGATCACAAGCGCGACTATCCGGACATCGCCAATTTTGTTAAGTTGAATAATGAATTACAAATCGAAAATGTGAAAGTACAAGTCATTGTAAATTCACCTTTTTACACCATACAACATTCAATAATGGTTACTTGGCTCTTTACCGAGTTTATTAACCGGATGGGGCTTGAATATTATCGTCCTAAAGACTTCGCGCATCCAGTTTGGGCAAGCACCACATGTATAGCAAGTGGTTGCTATGAAGAGTATATCACTGAGCAATCTCGCGACCAGTGTATTATGACCATAGATATGGCGAAAGCATCATCGGACAATATTTACGCGTACATCAAGCGAACTTAACACTTA
>Ga0049080_10000420_pt1 | contig 14317 bp, 20 predicted proteins | sample GreLakmeER15MSRF_FD_66716 | JGI IMG/M metagenome (GOLD analysis project Ga0049080, IMG submission 66716) | Freshwater lentic microbial communities from great Laurentian Lakes, MI, USA - Great Lakes metaG ER15MSRF | ecosystem: Environmental > Aquatic > Freshwater > Lake | place: Great Lakes... | reverse complement strand
TGTTGCTTTTCCATGTAAGGATAGATGGAATCAGGATCAGGTGGTTTTAGTCGGATTTGTAGGAATCTATCGCCTAGGCTGTTTTCTAATGTCCAGTAGCGTTCTAAATCAGGGGTGCAAGCGGCTAGGATGGAGACTTTACCTTCCCATTCGATAGCTGATTTTTGATTTCCTGCATGTTTTTGATACTTACCATCGTAGATTTCGCGCATTTGTGCTTGGAGTTTAGAGCGAACTTCAGGGGTTAGGGCTAGGAAGTTAGAGAAGTCACTGAAAAGTAAGACGCCGTTTTTTGGTTTTCCATTTAGATTAGGTAATATTCCACATTTAGGATCAAAAGCAGAGATAAAGCTAGATTCGGTTATAGTAGAAACTTGTACAATTTGCTCTTGTGAGGTTAGGGGGTAGATGCAAAGTTCTGATTTTCCAGTACTCGGGGGGCCTAGGAGAAACATCCAAATAGGCGAATCAGATGCGAAGTGTGATTGGTAGACTGATAGGCTAGCCCGGAGGCATTCTAAATCAGGTTGTGCGTACCATTCTGTTAGGTGATCGCGGATGGCGAACCATTCGGATTTCTTGCGCTGTTCTAGGGGGGTTAAGGGAGGGGCGGAACTGGTGGGAGTTTTTGCCATTCGTTTAAGTCCATACTTTGTCTTTCTAATTCTGGTTCTTGTCCTTCAATTTGAACCCAGAAACAAAAATCTACTTTCATCAACACAACACTACCGGGGTAATACTTATAAATTTCAAGCCCACAGCAGCTAGCTTCATAATCTAGCATTCCATAGCGAAATAGTCGTGTAGCGTGGGGAATCGGGTAATAAATCCTACCCGTACTGATGAAGTCGGGGGCCGGAGAATCCGGCGAAGGTGGAAGGGGCATAGTTCGGATGGTAACGGAAAATAGGCAGGGGTGCAAGTGTTTTTGTTTCTTGTGGTTAGCTCGGATAAGACCCCAATATCTAGGGGAGTCGCGCGCGCGCGCGTTCTATTCTTTATGGGGCCGGGAGGGGAGGAAGAAAAAATGTATACAAGGCCCTTGCAAGGGCCGTAAACATCGTATACAGTGGAATCACCTTCCACTTTTGCCCCTTGCCGGGATCACCGGGGCGCGTTCCATTTTGGGAACCAAGGATTAGCAAAGGGGAATGGAAACCCCGGCTAGTTTGCTAAAGGGCTAGCCGGGTATTTTTCTCGAATAGGTTATAAGAAAGGATAGGTACATGTGCCAGCGTTAGCGCATAAAAGCGAGGTAATTTCAGTTCGTCTTTTCCCCGAACAGATTCAAAAACTAGACACTCTGCAACAAACCCTAGGGCTAGCGAGTCGGGGGGAGGTTATTAGGAAGTTGATAGAAAGGGAGGATTTTAATGGCGGGAGTGAAGGGGGGAAGAAATGACTACAGATGATTTAGTGCCGCCGCCGCCCAGGTTAATAATTGAGATTGAAGAAATTATATTTAGTGTTTGTGATACTCCTTCAATTAAAGATCAAATAGATTTACTTCAGCGAATCTCATCAAATCCAAAATATGAGGATGTCAAACTAACCCTACAGCTACAGGAAAATTATGAAGGGGTAACAAAGGTAACCTACGTAAATGGATTCAAACACTAAACCCTCTATCTATCAATACACTTCCCGAACCGAAATAGAAAATTGGCAGAAATGCAAAAGGGCTTATTTCTTTCGCAAGGTATACGGGGGCCGGGGGATTGTACCGAGTTTTGCTAGTGTTCCCCTTGCTACTGGGAGTGCAATTCATAAGGGAGTGGAAACAATGGCCTTGCAAATCCTCTCTCAGAAACCTGTAGATGTAACCTTAGCAATCAAAGCCGGAAAGGAATACTATGCAAATGAGGTAGGAGAGAAGCTACTATTTGAAACCTTATCCGAACGGCAAGCCTATGTAAAGCGGGAACAATCGGCCCTGATTGCCGCATTGATTCGAGTTTGGCATAAGGTAGAGCTACCCCGATTACTTGCGGAGTATAAAATTCGACAATCAGAACAGAGTTTAGCTTTTAATCTCTCGGATAAAAAACGAATCCGATTTATGTCAAAGGCCGATCTAACCTTGGAAAGTCTGGAAACTAGCGAACCCTATATCTACTCCCTAAAGACTGTGAAAGAATGGACCCCAAGGGCGGAAGCTAGCTACAATACAGACCTACAGGGGCTTACCGAGAGTATGGGGGCTATGTTCCAGCGGAAAGAATGGAATAATCGCAGGGCGGGGGCAATCCGGGAGATTAAAGCTAGGTACAAGGCCGGGGAATTGGATAAGGAACAAGCCTTAGTGCAAATCGGGCAAGTCCCCGGAGAGTTAATCGAGCAAGTAATGGGGGTACGATTCTGCTTTCTAGTCAAAGGTAAGCGTTGGCCCCTATACGGTCCAGATGGGGAGATTCAAGGGAAATGGACTGATAGCCCCTTTCTATATGGATACCGTCGCCAAGGGCCGGGAGAGATCGAATACGCCCATTCGGATAAGGTTTATAAACCGGAGAATAAGAGCGGATTCGGTAAGTTAGGTAAGGGATGGGAAAAGTTCTCTGTTTATGACGGGGGAGAAGCTAGCAAGGCAGTAGGCGGGATTAAAGGGTGGGTGGAGATGCTAGCTAGTGGGGAGTTGCAACCAGAACTAGACAACCCCTTGCAAATGGGGGTAATAACTCCGGTGCCGAGATTCCCGCATAGGGAGGAATTAGAATCGGCATTAGTTCAGATAAAGTCAGAGGCAGAAGTAGCAGAGGAATCCCGGCAACGGTGGTTAGTGGATCAAAGTTCTACTACCCTAGACCGAGAATATCCACAAACTAGGCGTAACTGTCATTGGCCTACCGATTGCGATTATCTATACGCTTGTTATAAGGCTTCGCCGGGGCAGGATTTGCTTGATCCAATGAGTCCGTATGAAGAACGGAAACCGCATCATGATGTTGAAGAGTTTGAAGAAGAAGAAATGAGGGATAACTAATGAGCTTTCAAGAAAGTAAAAATGAACAATTTGGGATATCACAAGCATTGCAGGAGAAAGATGCATCTGATTTAATCAACTCCCTCCGAGTTCAGCTAGCCGCTACGGAGTTTAAGTTAGAACAGGCTACTAACAAAGCCGACCAAGAAGAAAAATACAACATTGAATGTAATGCTAATGCAGTGTTTTTGCAATTTCAATTAGATGTGGTAAGGAAAGAAGCTATAGCACAGATTAGTTACCTTACCAGGCAGAATCGTAGGTTCAGGTTAGAAATTAAGAGGTTAAAATCCGAGAATGCCAACAATCCACAAGAAACCTCAAACTAAAATCTTCTATGGGGCTTCCGGGGCAACTAAGACAACTCAACTCTATTACTTCGCCCGGTGGTATCATCAAAGAACACAGAAGGTAATCCGGTTAATCACCTGTAACGGCGGCGGGTGGTTACCGTTTGAAGATTCCGGGATGATAGAAGATGGGATTGTTCAGACCCTAGACCTTAATATGCTCCTACAAGGTTCAGAGAGTAAACTAGCGTGCCTTAGACGGCTAGCGGCGGGGTACTGGCCTATTCCCTCCCCTAACGGTAAGGGCAATATGCAAAACGGGGAGTATTACTTTCTCCCGGTAGCGGATTGTATGAGTTTGGAATCTGAGGGCATTGGGTGCTATTTGTTTGAAGATATGGCAAGTTTGGCTAGACTGCTATTAACTCACATATCGGAGAAGTCCGAGGGAACCGGATTCAAGCACTCTTACAAAATCGAAGAGGAAGAACTAAGCATAGGAGGTTTGCAAGAGGGGCATTATGGACTAGTACAGAAAGAAGTACATAAGATCATCACACAGGGGTTTAGTACCTTGCCAATTGACTACTTTGTTATGACTAGTTTAATTGGAGAGGGTACTGATAAACAAAGCCGGGTTAAGATGTTCGGCCCTCAGATGACGGGCAATGCGGCTACAAGTGAGATACCTAGTTGGTTTGGGGATTGTTTTCTACTCCGGGAAATGCCTGTGATTTTTGAAGAGGGTGATAAGCAAGTAGCCGGGAGTCAGAAAGTCCTGCACTTTCGAGACTATCTCCCCGATGAAGATGGCATTCCATACAAAACTAACTTGCGCCTAATGCCAGAGTTAGTAGAACAAGTTTTAGCCAAGTACCCTGATGGGTACGTGACGCTAAAGCCCGATAAGGGCATCGGTCCGTTTTTGAACTTCTTAGAACGGATTAAGAAAGAACACAGAGATAAGTTAGTTGCAAGTATGCAACGCACTAGCTAACCCTAACCTAACCTGTCACTAAGACACAATAAAGAAAGAGAATACCTAAATGGCTATTGTTGAAGAAAAGAAAGAACCTAAGTTTATTGATCCCCTTGCTTTTAGCATTGGCGGGAGTGCCGTTGAAATGGATACCGAAGCAGATGCATATGAACGGGTAGCCCCGCCTCCGATGGGACGTTATGACTTGCATGTAACGGAGTCGGAGAGGTGTTGGGAAGAACGGGAGACAGAAACGGGAGATAAGTATGTGGTGGCGAATCTGGAATGTAAGATTGTCAATGCCGCCGATCCTGATGTTAACGGTCAGATGGTATTTGCTCGGGTGTCTACCTTTATGGGCCGGGGTAAAAAAATTAGTACCATGGCTTATGTACTCCTGAAGATGGGCTATCCGAAGGAAAAACTAACCGGGGCATTGACTACTGAGGAACTAGTTCAGAAGTTCCATAAGTTTATTATCAAACAGGATCGGGTAGTTAAGGATTGTTTGCTAGATTGGCAAGGTTACAGCCCCGCGCAAAAGGCTGTTATCTATAACAAGATGGCAGATTTCCCTAAGGGCAAAGATGGGCAGTATCTTCATATTGTCGAGTACCGCAAAGCCGGACAGCCCTCTGAAGAGATTGTAGCTCGGCTGAAGCTGAAGGACTGGGGAGGGTCCGGCGGTGGTACCACGGCCCCTGCAAAGGCCCCTGCCACCGCTCCTAAGGTGGTGAAACGGGCAGCGGTGGTAGAGGAGGATGAGGAAACTACCCCGGCTCCGGCTCCGGCCTCGGCCCCTAAGACTGGGAAGAAACCCCCGGCCCCGAGTGCGGCGGAAGTTTCGGCGTTGCTTGATGGGGATGATGATTAGTTGGCTACCCGGATAAGGGGGAGAGGAAACTCTCCCCCTATTTTTTAAGAAAGATAGAAAGGAAACTATGAGCGTATCAATTCAGATTGTTTGTGATAATTGCAAAGCGTACATTATTCAGAATCAAGTAGGGGTAGTTACTCCTGAGGGTAGTTCCTTTGTACGAAACATTAACGATATTGCCCAGGATTACCGAGATTCAAAACATTACTGTAGCCCTGCCTGTATGGTTAAGGTGTACTCTAATCAAGTCGATAAAGAATGGGTAAACCAGAAAGAATCTCAAGATCAAATAGGATATAAAGGATAATTATGCACAAAGTCTACATAATCGACTTCGCTCCAAGTTCTAAAAATTTCCCTAATGACATAGTGGGGAATAAATTTAGGTTTATTGTAGCATGTTCTACTGAGGGGGTGGCCTGGGCGGTGGCTAAATCTGAATGGCAGAATCGCTATAAAAAGACAGTCATTATAGACCCTAATGGGGTACCGATTGGAGGTTATTAGATATGGTAGATACTACAATCCTACTTCAATTCTTGGTTAATGTTTGTTTTGGGGTTAGTATTTTGTTGATTCACTTTCGGAATAATAAGATTCTAGGGGATCATGAATCAAAACTTAAAGCCTTGCGACTGCGTGGGGTAGATAGAGATAATTTGATTAGGGATATGGGTAAAATCTATTCACAATTGCAACAGGAACTGACAAGTATAAAGAAGGGGCAATAATGGCAGAAACTCCACTATTCGCACTACTCGGGCCGGCCGGAACAGGTAAAACCTACAAAATCCAACAAAAGTTGCTAAAAAACCCTAAATGGGGGAAGCTATGCGCTACCACTGGCATAGCCGCTCTTAATTTAGGTAGTGCGGGAGGGGAAGGGGTTATTACCCTGCAAAGTACCCTTGGTTACTTCGATACTGCTAGCCTTAGGGAGAATTACCAACATGGGAAACTACGTCGGGTGTTGGTTAGCCTAGCAACTAGTTATAAGTTCCTAGTGGTGGATGAATGCTCTATGCTAGATGCTGAAACCTTGGATATCCTCATTGACTGTTTAGACGTGGTTAACGCTAATGTCTCTGAGGACCATGGGGAACATCCATTCGGTTTGATACTGGTAGGCGATTTTCTCCAACTCCCTCCAGTGGGTAATAAAGGCGAAGCTAGGCCAGAGTATTGCTTTGAAGCTAAGAACTGGAACCGAGTAATTGTTGAGAAATTATCCGAAATAAAAAGACAGACTGATCCGAGATTTTTGGAGATACTGGCGGCGGCAAGGTGCGGGGACGGGGACACCGCGGCTAAGTTACTTTCGGAAGTTGGTTGTTTTGCTCCGGTACCCTCCCAACTAAGTACAATAACCACAATCTACGCCACTAATAAAAGTGTAGATGAAAGAAATGATGCTCTTTTTCGGAAACTATGTGCTACCGGGGCAACCCGAGGGAATATCTCGGCTAGCCGCTGGGGGAAACAGAGAGCAGAATGGAAGAATATCCCCGAGGTATTGGCCCTTGCTATTGGAGCTTATGTAATGGTGCTGAGTAATGATACAAAAGATTGGCAGTACGCTAACGGGGATTGTGGAACGGTGGTAGGTTTTAAGCCGGGACAGGATGGAACAGTAGCCGGGGTTAAGGTTCAATTGAAAAGAACTAACGTAATAGTAGACATTAGCCGGATCATTCGCCGCTGCTATCAGAAAGAAAACCCGCCGGGGTTTGATGTGCCAGAGTACCCTAACCAAACGGATTGGAAAAAGTCACAGGAAGATTTAGGAGTAGAGGCGGATAATTGGAAAGAGTTGTATGAGAGTTTTTTGGTTAGTTTGACTCAGAGGATGAGATCAGCTAGGCTAAAGCCTACAGAACCTTATTATGACTTCCTGGAGGAGAAATGGGTACTCGGGGAGTTGCTTTATTGTCCAATGCGGCTAGCTTACGCTACAACTACTCATAAATGTATGCTAGGCTCTACCAAAGTACTAACAGAGACAGGATTAGTAACACTAACTAACCTTCAAATTGGTGAGAAAGTCTGGAATGGGTCAGAGTTTGTTTCTGTTATCGGTAAAGCAGAAACTTACAAAATGGCCTATAAAATACAAACTCATCATGGATTTTCGGCTATTTGTGGGGAGGATCATCCCTTTATTGTTGCTAGTTCCAATAACCAACTAATCCCAAGTTCGCAATTGGTCCCGGATGTGGATGATTTACATATCCCCGCCGCGCCAGTTTGGGAATATGACCAGGAGTCTAGTATCACGCCCCGGTTAGCTTGGTTACTGGGGGCAATGGTTGGGGATGCTAGTTACAATTGTGAGAAAGATGGTTCTATATTTTTCTCTAGCTGTGATAAGTATTTGAATCAAAAGGTAATGGAAATAGCGGCTACTGAATTGGCTTGCAATCCGAGGATGAGAAAGGATGGTAGGGGGGTTTATTGGTCTAGTGTTCCCGTTAGAAAGAAACTGTTAGAGTTAGGGCTAGAACATGCCTTAGCTCGGCAGAAGGAAATTCCAAAGTGTATCTTTACTGCCCCCTTGGAAGTAATGGCAAGTTTCGTTAAGGGTTTGTTTGATACCGATGGGTCAGTTGGTAGGAGCTATGTAGTGTATGCAACTAGTTCCAGAAAGGTAGCGAAAGGGTTACATTTGTTATTGTGGAGACTTGGTATCTATGCCAACAAAGGCGAGTACCAAGGGGGCAAGTATGGGAGTTATTTTCAATTGCGAATAGGTGCCCATTCCCTGCCTCAGTTTAAGAAGTTGATAGGATTTAGTCGCCCTGAGAGGAAAGCTAAATTGGAAAAAACGGCCCCTAATCGAATTATTCGCAAGTGGAATAATGTTGATAAGGTGGTTCAGGTAACCTCATTGGATAGAGTGCTACCGATGATTGATATTGAAGTGGAGGGAGAGAATGTATTTGTAGCTAATGGGATACTTACGCATAATAGTCAGGGCTTAACCCTAGACGCTGTGCAAATTGTCTTAGATAACAAGTTCTTTGGTAGTCTTAATATGCTATACGTTGCCCTGAGTCGGTGCCGGACACTGGAAGGGATGAAGGTAATAGGGACGCCGGGGGATGTTAGGAAATATTGCAATACGAGTAAGAAACTAGAAAGGTGGTTTTGATATGATCGGACAAGTTCCAATTCTTGAACTAGCTTCAGGGTTAGTAATAGCGGTGATTTGTGGGATTTTGGTATGGGCTTGTGTTTTTGGGGATAGCTGGAGGAAGGGGAAGTGACTCTATACGAATGGTTTATGTTAATTGTGATTGTGCTTTTATGTGGTTTAGTGATAGCGGCTATGTTTGGGAATCCTTATGAGTAGCCCCCTAGTCTGTCCTAATTGCAAAGCTATGATAGGCTCTGCTACCACAACTAATCCACAAACTAAAGAAAAGGTAAAGGTAGAGAGGTACTGTATAGGTGGGTGTGGTTGGCGGGAGTTGGTGGAATATCAAACGGTGAGAGTACACAAACATGAAAACTTGCACGTTAAATGATGTAGTTATCGGGACTGTGTTTAAGGATGCCAGTCCTGAAGCAGAAGAGGCTTGGTATAGAAAGGGCGCTAATTTTCAAGGGGAACAAGTTAAGTGTGAGCCGTTGTTAGGAGGAAAATGGCAACCTAGCTTAATGGTATGGATTACTCTAGATAAAATGATTACAGTCTATCCTACTAGGCCGGGAGAGGATTTAGAATGAACAAACCAACATCATGTAATTCCTGTTCCCTCGCCTCCCTAGGTTCCGGTTTCTCTGCCCCATATGGGGCCGGAACTAGTGGGGTAGTGATTGTAGGGGATTGTCTTAGTCATGGGGATTATCAGGAAGGTAAGGCATTGGCTAGGAATACCGGGGAGGGTGGGAAACTAGCTCAGACAATCCGGCTAGCCGGGGCGGTACCCGAGCAATTCCACTATACTAGCCTAGTCCGGTGCCACCCTCCCCACGGGGGCTTGTTCGCTGGGATGCCCTATGAGGCGTCAGCGGTCGCGGGGTGTAGTTCTCACCTTTCCCATGCCTTGCGGAGCTTCCAGACCCCTCACAGGCGGATTCTACTGGCATTAGGAGACGCGAGTATCAGGGCATTCACAGGGATGACGGGCCGGGACTCGGATAAGCAGGGGTTGAAGTTTCTCCGAGGGTATATTTTTCAATCTTCGCATGGGCCTGTTATTTGCTCTTATCACCCTAAGACCCTACTAACAGGTAATCAGCATCTTACCCCTTGTTTAGAGGCGGATATTCGGCTAGCCATGGCATATGCTAGAGGGGCGGTACAGGCACATAGTATGGAGGAATTGCTAGCTACTAAGAGTTATGATAAATTCCCGAGTGTGGAAGATGCCGAGAGCTACTACAACATGCTAGCGGCTAATGGGAATCTCTGTATCACATATGATATTGAAACCGCCCAGGAAGCAAGGTTAGATGAAGATGAAAGAGATAAGGGTAAGATTACTAATGCTGAGATTACACAGATTCAGTTTAGTCATGCGAAACATCATGCTATTGTATTTCCTTGGAAGTATCCCTATATTGACATTGCTAGGAATATCCTTAGCTTGGGTAATCCAAAAGCCGGGTTTAATTGCTGGAATTTTGATAATCCTGTACTTGAGCAACGCGGAGGAGTAAAACTAGCCGGAACTAACCATGATCTAATGTGGATGTGGAAACAGTGGCAACCCCGGCTACATCGCAACCTACAATCAGTTTGTAGTTTCTTTAACTTCCCCTTCCCTTGGAAACATTTATTTACCGCCGATGTTGAGTTTTATGGTTGCGCTGATGTGGATGGGCCGCAGTATATCTTAGAGAAACTGCCTAAGATGATGAAAGATTTCGGATGTTGGGATATTTATATGCGGCATCTTAGACAGTATTATGTAGTTGCCTTGAAGCCTGCGAGTGATAGAGGGATTCCGGTTAACCGGGAGAAGCATGGACGGTTAGCTAGGGATTTGGAACGGCGGAAAGAAGAACTGATGATTAAAATGGTGGAAAGTGTACCCGATGAGATTATCCCACTGAAACCCCGCAGGAAAGACAAAGTAACAGGGGAGATTAGTTTTGGATATAAGAAACCACCTAAGGAACTAGTGGCCTTAGCAAAAGCATGGCAGGAAGCTAAGGCCAGCGGGAAGAAGTTACGTTATGCCAGCTTCAAAGAACTAGCTAAGTTAAAGCTACGGATGGTTAAAAAAGGGGAACTTTGGTGCAAGTTAGGCGAGTTCTCCCCTAACTCATCAAAGCAAATCATGGCGTATTTAACATGTCAGAAAAACAACCTACTGCGGCAGGGCGAGACAGAAGAGGCAAAGTTATATGAAATTCCTACCGTTATTAAAAAGGGAATCGAAAAACAAACCACCGGGAAAGATGCCCTCGCTGATATCGTCGCTAGGACAGATGACCCAATTTTACAAATGGGCTTGGAGGCAAGGTCTATTGGTAAGTTGCTATCTAATGATTTGCCTAATTGGTTACCTAATGCTGATGGTTGTGTACATACTGAATGGCATTTTGGCCCACCTACAGGACAGATGGGGAGTAGAACGCCGAATGTACTTAATGCTAGTAAACATACGGATATTGGGCAACTTTTCCGGGGGATTATTGAAGCGCCTTAGCTCGGCTAGGAAAGAGGTCCGATAATGCCAATCCCTAACGGTCATACATTCGTAGAATTTGATTACCGTTCCTTCCATGTAGCTATGATGGGGTTTGTAGCTAAGGATTCTAATTATATTCGGTTTAGCCAGATAGACCCTCATAGTATATTTACCAGTTGGATTATTCCGGGGGGTTTTGTCCCCCCGGTTAACTTGGATTTGATGGACGATGGGGAGATAACAGGGTATTGCAAGAAGATTAAGAAACATGATGAGTATGGAATCCTCCGGCAGAAGGTAGCTAAACCCTGTGTACTCGGCAATCAACTAGGCTTAGGGCCGATGAGATTCTATCGACAGAATAAACCCCATGTTAGGAGTCTTGTCCACGGTAGACAGTTACAGACTAGACTAGGGGAGGGGTTCCCCCTAGTGGAGAAGTTCAAGCAAGAAACTAGAGACAAGGCGGATAGGCAGACATATCTACAAAACTATTACGGGCGGGTACAGAGGTTTTTCGAGGTCTACCGATGGAGTTATGATAAACGGCAGGGGAAATGGAAAAAAGGGTTCGGCAGTGAGTCCGATAAGACGGTAGGTTTTGAAGTTCAAAGTAATGCCTTTGATATGTTGATTGAGAAGGTATTGCAGATGGGGAAGATTGGTTGGTTGGAGAGGTATCTGTTTATTAATACTATTCATGATTCGCTTATATTCCTCCCGCAACGGGGGCATTTAGATAATTGTATTGCAGATGTCGGGGGTTTGATGGTAGCCCCTAGCCTAACCCTAGTTAATACCGCCGCACCCAAGGGACTCAAGGTAGGAGTGGAATGGGCGGCAGGGAGAAATTGGCAGAAGTGGGATAAGGATACAAACCCGGAAGGGATGAAAGAGGGAGGAGTTTTAGCGTGATAGTTATTAACATTCTCCGAGACACAATCGGAGCAACCTTTATCGTAATTGGTATTTTCTTTCTAACCCATAAGGGGAAGGTACAGTTAGTTAAGAGTGTGAATGAACTAATGGAAGAGAGGATAGAGAAAAATGAACATCAAAATACCTAAAGGCGTTTCTGACGCTGCACGGAAAGGTAGACAACTAAGGGCAGAGTATCGCCGGGGAGGGACTAGCGTAGGGATGAATACGGCTAGATTGTTGACGACTAGAGAGGAGATTCCCTTGGCTAAGGTATTGCATATTGCGAAGTATTTCCCCCGACATGCCGGGGATAATTTACAGCAAAAAAACCCCCCTAGCAATGGGTACATTGCTTGGTTGTTATGGGGAGGGGATGCCGGGAGGCGGTGGAGTGAGAAGTGGAAAAGGTGGCATGAGAAAAATGGGTAAGAAACGTAGCCGAGCTAAAGTACAGATAGACTGGTGTTCCCGATCCCACGTAGTCCTAAAACTACACAAATCCGTATTAGCTAGACTAGTTGCTAGCTATCGGGACTCTGAGGGGAACTGGGAACACGATACCCCAATTCCCTTGGGGGCTATTGAAAGTATTATGGAGAATCCTAAACTAGCTAATGGGGGGAGGTTCTTTTGGGGGCATCCTAGAAGCCGGGGGGCAGAGCCGGGGCTTACCCTTACCCCGGTAGCCAATCGCCTCACGAAGCCCCGTTTACGCCCAATTTCCGGGGTACTTACCCCTTAGCCCTCTGGGGCAAAAGTGCTACAGGGAAATTAAAAAGGCCCCCTCTCGGAAGAAAGGGGGCCTTTTCTTTGTTCTCGCCTTTGCGGGGGCAAAGGGAACAGGACGAGGAGCATAGCTCAGACGCCCACACTGCCGAAAGGCAGGTATTAGAGGGGGTGCGGTATCCCTTCCACAGTAGCCGCCCCGGTCAGCTTTTATAGTCGCATACTCTCGGAAAAAAGACAACAAAAAACCCCCGGCTCAGACATACGCTGAACACCGGGGGTTTTTGTTCCTCTCAACTAGATTAGCCCATCGGGGGCTAGTTAGTCAATTTCATCTTCATCCACCGGGGCAGTTTTGGCTGGGGTAGCGGCGGGAGCAACTTCCTTCTTAGCACGGACTTGCTTAGGCCGGGGCGGGAGGGAATTGGGGAGGGTGATGTACATAGTGACAACATCGCCGTTCTTACCCTTAATCACTTCAGGTTCGATTACCTGAGTACCCGAAGCCTTGTAATCGTATTTAATCCCGGCTTCATTACTAGCCAGCAACGCGCTAGCGCCGAAGTAAGCTTGTTTGGATTCGCCATCCTTGCCACGAGAGAGGGGGAACAGGGAATCTTCATCATGACCCTTAGGCGGGGCCAGAACGGGCCGGAAACCCACCTTGCGGGTGTCGGGATCGAAGGTAATAAACAGCTTGGTAGCCTTGCCGATAACATCGGCAGTAAGGGAGGTAGAGAACCGAATCTGCCCATTGTCGCCGATGGCGATAGCGGGTTTAGATTCACGACCGCCGCCGAAACTGGCAGCAGGGAGGGAAGCGCGAGAGATAGCGAGAACAGCCATTGGTTTTTATCCTTTTCTTTTCCCGGACTCTGCCGGGGTTGTGGTGGTTGGTTTAAGGTAGCGGATACCTGTTATTTACTTTAGTCGAGTACCCGAGAGATTGCAAGAAAAATTTTAGATATTTTTGCTAACCGGAATCCCGGATAGCTCCGGGGTCCATTGGCTAGCGGGGCATGTTGCCCAAGTCCATCCCCCATCCGGGGCGGGGTAGCTGGTGTAAGCGGTATCAGATACTAGCCGGGTACGGGTATCGTTAACTCGGTACCGGAAACTAAACGGGCCTCTGGCCTTGTTTTCCAGCGTCATTGATTGGGCTGGAGTGATTGGGGAGAGGGAGGTAGTAGGGATGGGCATTTAGTTTTCCTTTACTATCATGTACTGAAACGGACGGCTACCCATAACGCCGATGATGTTTTTCTTTTGCATAGCGCGGAGCGTGTTAATATGAATCCGCATACCCGGAAACACGCCGGGAGAGTAGACGCCGCACCCGTCTTCTAATACAATGCGGTGATCGGGGTGCAGTTTGGCAAAGTCTTTAATCATGCGTTCTGTAGCAAAGTGTTTCATTGAATTAGCTCCTGAGATAATAGTCTCATAGTTCTAGCCGGAGTGCAATAGGCTAGTTAGGCTTTTTTAGCATCCTGCCGAGCATGGCGGGGGATGTTGCATTCATTGTTACGATTAGCCCGGATTTTCAGGATCTTACCGCAACGGGGGCACGCAATAGTACCCCGCATAGCTTCTTTGCTAGATACGTTCATCGACCCCGAGGTAAAGCATTCGTTTTTGATTTCGCGCATTTGAATTAGCTCCTGAATCAATACTACCACACTAGCAGAGGATTGCAATAGGCTAGTTTAGTTTTTTTTTAGCTAGCCGGGGGGAGGGGGGCCTATTCCCCCAGTTCCAGCCCTTCCCCGGCATACTTCGCTAGTTGAGAGTTGATCCACTCCACCGGAGAATTTACCAACTCATCATGTAAGCGTAGAGAGGGGATGTACATATCACTTTCGGGATTGAAGTCTAAATGATTAGCTAGTTGGGTAATGTAGC
>Ga0049080_10000419_pt1 | contig 14323 bp, 9 predicted proteins | sample GreLakmeER15MSRF_FD_66716 | JGI IMG/M metagenome (GOLD analysis project Ga0049080, IMG submission 66716) | Freshwater lentic microbial communities from great Laurentian Lakes, MI, USA - Great Lakes metaG ER15MSRF | ecosystem: Environmental > Aquatic > Freshwater > Lake | place: Great Lakes... | reverse complement strand
TTAGGTGTTGCAAAAGAAGTAAAAGAAGATCCAAAGGCCCAGAAATATATTAAGGAAAGTCTCCTTAATATTATTAAAGGTCTAAAATAAGCCCGAGGAGAAATAGATGTTGGACGCATTCAAACAATTAGTAGAATCAGGAACTTTGTCAGAGGAACATACCACTGCCTTAGAATCTGCATTTACTCAAAAAATTCAAGAGAATCGCGACCAAGTCACAGCTGAACTTCGTGAAGAGTTTGCTTCAAAATATGAGCACGATAAAGGTCTCATTGTTGAAGCAGTCGACAAGATGTTAAGTGAAAGATTGGCCGCGGAAATGGCTGAACTTGCTGAAGATAAACGTGCATTAGCGGAAGCTAAGGTTGCTTATCAACACAAGATGACAAGTGATGCAAGAGTATTAGAATCATTTGTTTTAAAACAGCTAGGAAAAGAACTTGGTGAGTTCCAATCCGACCGTATGAAAGTTACCGAAAACTTTAGCAAGTTAGAACAGTTTATTGTTCATGCTTTAGCTAAGGAAATTAATGAATTTGCTGTAGATAAGAAAGATCTAGCCGAAGCAAAAGTTCGCCTAATACGCGAAGGTAAGGCAAGATTTGAAGCTATCAAACAACAGTTTATTAAACGCAGTTCTGCGATTGTCCAAGAAACAATTGGCAAGCAGTTGAAGTCTGAGATCAAGCAATTGAAAGAAGACATCGATGGTGCTCGTACAAACAATTTTGGTCGTCGTATATTTGAAGCATTTGCTCAAGAATATTCTTCAAGCTATCTTAACGAAAAATCTGAAACAAATAAATTGTTAAAGATTATCACTAAGAAAGATGTAGAATTGCATGAAGCAAAGGCAGCAATATCACAGAAAGATAATTTGGTAGAAACTAAAGACCGCGAAATTCGTGTTCAGAAAGATCTAGCAGAACGTAAAGCTGTGATAGCAGAAATGTTAGCACCCTTAAATGTTGACAAAAAGGAAATCATGAAAGAATTGCTAGAGTCTGTGAAGACTGCAAAACTTAATGAAGCATTCGAAAAATACCTACCAGCAGTAATGGAAGGCGAGAAAAAGAAAGTAGCTAAACCTACTCTAACTGAAAGTACCGCTGTAACAGGAGACCGTGAAGATAAACATCACGAGGTAGGCTCTAACTTAATAGATATCCGCAGATTAGCGGGTCTATCAAAATAAAAAAATCAAGGAGACGACAAAAATGTCACAACTTTTAAATGAAAGATGGTCTGAGACCAAAGAAGCTCTGCTTGAAGGCCTACAAGGTAACCGCAAGTCTTCAATGAGCGTATGCTTAGAAAACACTCGCAGATACTTAGCAGAAAGTGCTACAGCAGGTGCTACAAGCTCTGGTAATATCGCAACTTTAAATCGCGTTATTCTTCCAGTAATTCGTCGTGTTATGCCGACGGTTATTGCCAACGAAATCATTGGTGTACAACCAATGACTGGACCTGTTGCGCAAATTCACACTCTACGTGTTCGTTATGCTGATACCAGCGCCGGCGACGGTATTGTTGCTGGAGATGAGGCATTGAGCCCGTTCAATATTGCTGCTGCTTACTCTGGTAACAACACCAGCGGTACTCCAAAGGCTAATACAACAGCCGCTTTGGAAGGCCGTCCAGGTAACAGAATGAGCATTCAAATCTTGAAAGCACCTGTCGAAGCTAAGTCACGCAAGCTATCAGCTCGCTGGACTTTCGAGGCTGCACAAGATGCACAAGCTCAACAAGGTATTGATATCGAAGCAGAAATTATGGCCGCTTTAGCTCAAGAAATTACAGCTGAAATCGACCAAGAGATTCTGCAAAGCCTACGTGCTTTAGCCAGTGTTGAACAAACATATGACCAAAGCCAAGTGTCAGGTACAGCTACATTCGTTGGTGACGAACATGCCGCATTGGCAATTCAGATCAACCGTGTTGCTAACTTGATTGCTCAGCGTACACGTCGTGGCGCCGCTAGTTGGGCCGTTGTAAGTAACCAAGCTCTTACTATTCTACAAAGTGCTACAACTTCTGCGTTTGCAAGAACAACAGAAGGTACATTCGAAGCTCCAACAAACACTAAGTTCGTTGGTACATTGAATGGCGCAATGAGAATTTATGTTGACGCATACAAGACAGATACAGATGATGACAACCAAGTTCTTATTGGTTATAAAGGTGCTAGCGAGGCAGATGCTGCCGCGTTCTATTGCCCATATATTCCTTTAATGAGCAGCGGTGTTGTTCTAGATCCAGCAACGTTTGAACCAGTAGTTGGCTTCCTAACACGCTATGGCTATGTTGAATTAACTAACACAGCTTCTAGCTTAGGTAATGCTTCTGACTACCTAGGTAAAGTTGCTATCACTAGTGCAACAGTTAGCTTCCGTTAATCTTTAATTAGATTCAAGGCAAGAATCAAGAACCCGCTTCGGCGGGTTTCTTGTGGCTGAAATGGTAAATATAGGGTCTAGATTATTATGCACTCACTGCGTAGGACCCTAGAACGGTCACATAAATTAGGAGAAAAAAATGGGACGTCCAATTAGTAAAAAGTTTTTTGGTAACTTAAACCGTGAATATTATGGTAGTGTAGGTCGTGGATCAGGAGTTGGTGGCGAAGGTGTTACCAGCGTGGTAATGATCACTACTGCTACAACAGGCTATACAACATTACCAACAGTAACATTCCCAGCAGTAACTTATGCTGGTGGCGCAGCCGCAACTGGGTCTGCAAGTATGCAATTAAAATCAGTGTCTATCACTAGCAATGCTAATGGTGGAACAGGTTATGCAGTTGGTGATTTATTAACATTTGCTAACGGTACAGGTACAGCACCTACTGTTAGAGTTGCAACAATCAGCGTTGCAACTTCAGCAACTAGCCTTGCTCTAGTAAGCCTGGGAGACTACACAGCACTACCAAACGGTGGTACAACTGCTAGTCATACAGTAAGCACAGGTTCTGGACTAGTACTTAATGTAGTATACGCAGTTAAGAGCATTGGTGTTTCTAATGCAGGTAGCGGTTATGAAACCACAGGTACTGTTACGATTACCGGTTCAGGTGGCGCCGCCGGTAGAACATTATTAAGTGCTGGTACAGTTACACAAGATGCAATCACTATCATTTCGTATCTAACTACAGGCAGTAGCGCAATTAGTGGTGGCGACATTATTAAACAAGAATCAAGCCGTCGTTATCTAGTTAAGAATGCTCAAGGACAAGGACAGTGTACATTAAGCACAGGAACACTAACTGCTGGAAAGATGCATATTATTGCTACTGACTATAACGGCAGCACATACTGGATTACTAAATTAACTGCACATAAAGCCAATCTTTATAACAGAACTAATACTAGTACTGCGGTATTCAGTTCAGGGCAAGTTTCAAAATGGACTTTGTCTAATACTTCAACATTTACCGGCGCATCAACACTTACAACTGTGTCAATAAGCCATACACTATAATAGTGAAATAGCACATAAAGGGGACTTAGGTCCCCTTTTTTATTTGTAGATAAATATTAGTTATGCCCACTAAATGGACCTATCCCAATACCGTTATTCAATATGCAGAATCTGATGTCCACGTTCCTTGGTTAAATGTGGGGAATGAGTTTGACCAAATAAATTTAGTTAGAGCCAGCAAAGATTTGTTACACATATCTAATTCTTTAATGAACAATTATAAGATGAAAACCTATTATCTTGTGGTAAAAGAATTTGACTTTGATGATTTACCAGAAAATATATCTGGTATAGAAGTTTATATAAACATCCGTAGAACTGGAAGAATTACTGACGATACTGTACAATTATATTTAAATCAGCCGCTAGGAGAAAATCTAGCCACCTACCAAATACAGGATATTAAAACTTACGGAAATGAAACAGCACTTTGGGGAGTTGAAAATCTAACCCCAGAACTAGTAGATGATCCAGAATTTGGTATTGTTTTACGATATCAGAGCCACCCAACTACTCCTCACCAGACTGCTCCGTATATGGAACATGTTCAAATGCGGGTGTGGTAACGATAAATATAAAAAAGGAAATCTAGGCAATGACCACTGATGTACTAAGAGTATCTGGCGATTATATAATTAAAGCCCCCTACGGATCCGTCACGTTAGATTCCCTATCAACTATAATTAATGGTAATTTAACAGTAATTGGAACATCGACTTCTGTAGAAAGTGTCAATGCTACAATACATGATAATATTCTAATTTTAAATAGCGGAGAACCGCTCCCAGGCGGCGTCACATTAGGTACTAGCGGAATAATGGTTGCAAGAGATGCATCAAATACTACAGGTCTCGCCGCATTTTTGCTATACAATGATGACTATATAATTTCAGACGGATTATATACAGCAACCGGAATTTGGTCAGTTGGACAACCAACTAGTTATAACACTATTGGCAGAGGTATAGAAGTAGTTGCAATTAGATCATCGGCGGGCGCTGACGGAGCCATTAACTTTCTAGGAGCAAATAATACACTTGGTGTACTACATGTTAGAGGAACAACCAACTACGAAGATCAGGTTACTATTTTTGGTGACGACGCAATACCAAATAAAAAATATGTAGATGATACACTTTCTGTAGGAACAACTATAGCAAAAGAATTAAAAGCAGGAAATACCTTTATTAAAATAAACAGTCCTGATTTATTAATTGCTGATCCTTACTACGGCCCTGTGGATAAAATTTCAGCGGCCTTGGGTACTAGCACAAATATAGTTTTTAAATTAGAAAGTAATGATGCAGTTATACAAGGGTTTACTTTAAATAAAAATGCCGGTAGTATTACAGTTAACAGTACAAATACTAATCTAACTTTAAACCCAGGAAGCTCAACCGGAACTGTAATTATAAATGGCTCATTGAAGCTATTGCAAACTCAACCAGTATCCACACAATCAGGGTACACCTCTATCTATACAACTAGTACCATAGGTGGTGGGGGCACTGGGGTGTATTATGTAAATACAGCAGGAAAAGACGAATTAGTTAGTCGTAGACGTAGTATCATCTACGGTATAATATTTTAAGGTTACTCAAACATGGCTATAACCAACACACTCATTTTAACAACAACCGCAACTACAGTGTTTACCGCTGTTGGCGACCAAGCAATTACTACTGTAATGTTCTGTAATACTGATCCTGTAAACACTTGTTTATTAGATGTTCACGTGGTACCGGCAGCAGGTGTTCCAACAACTGCAACTACAATACTAAAATCATTAAGTCTACCAGCAACTGAAACATTTGTAATGGATGCTGAAAAATTAATTTTATCAAACGGTGATAGTATTCAAGCACAAGAAAAAGCAGGATATAATCAAGTAGTGGCAGCAACAGTAAGTTCAGTGAGCATCTAAATGAAATTTGTTAAAAGATTGGCATTAGACAGAAAAGATCAATCCAGTAATAGATTTGCTGTAGAAGCCGACGACCGTATTGTTACAACTAGTAAAAGAAGTTTACAATTACCCAAAGGTGTAAGAACAGATGGCCGGCCGCCCTTACTTAGTCCTGTTGCTGGCCAAATTAGATATTCTACAACTATTAACGAAATTGAAGCGTATGTAAACGGATCTTGGGAGACAATTAGAACTGTAAGACAAGGAACAATTACTCCTCAAAGTTTAGGCGTAGGTAACTATGTTAACAGTTTATTTGGTCCCCTAAGTTATGATGTAGATACAACAAAGCCTCAAAATGTTATGGTATATGTCGACAACGTATATCAATTACCGACAACTAACTATACGTTAGTTTCTGGAACTAGTGTAGCCGAGGTCGCCCAAACAACAAACTCCACAGGCATTAATCAAAGTACAATTATTTTAAATACCACAACAAACGTATTGGTAGGTGAAACAGTCAGTGCAGCCAGCGGTATATCAGTTGGTACAACTGTTACCAACGTTGATGTTATTACAAGAACCATTACTATTAATCCTAATACAAATTCAATTATTCCTGCAGGAACTGATTTAACATTTAGCTATCAGTCAGGAACATTTGTTAATTTTACTGGATCTGTTCCAGCAAAACAGGTATTTGTCTTATTAGGTGTAGACGGATACTATCCTCCATTTAATAGCTAACCCAGCAGTTTAACTTTCCCGTAATAAATACACAGATGCCATATTTTTGGCAGGACTATACTGTGGTAAACCCGCAATGTAAGGTGGTTCTGGGGAGAATGACCCCTGTTGAGGAGCTCTAATGGCTGTCGGTCGAATCTCGGGTCCGTTGCTTGCAAGTAATCTGCTACGTGATGGTAGAGATATTGCGTTTGAAACAGACTTATTATACATAGATGTTGTTAACGGGCGCATCGGTATTAAAACCACGGCTCCACAAAATGAATTAGATGTAGTTGGAACAATTAAAGCCAACATCCTCAACGCAACAACAGCAACTATCGGTGCTGTTCGTGTTACTGGTAGTGTAATCAGTACCACAGCCGGATCACTAACACTTACACCGTCCGGCGGCAATAATATTATATTGTCTACCCCAGTTTACGCACAAGATATCTTAGTTGCAAATGGCGGAATTCCTAGCACAGGAATAGATAACGGTGCATTAATTGTTAACGGTGGCGCAGGCATAGATGGTGATCTAAATGTTGGCGGAATAACAAAAAATTATGCTCAGGTACAAGCATACGGTACAGACACCGGCACATTAATAGTAGACGGTGGCGTTGGCATTAGTCAAGATTTGTGGGTAGGTGGATTAATTCACGGTATCCTTACAACCTCCACCGTTGCCGGATCTGCCAATAATGCAAACAATATTTTAATTAATGAAATAACCGCACTACCTCAGCCTGATCATTATATTGTATTGGCTGAAAATTTAAGCGGTTATCAACCAGTTTTAGCCAGAACTAATTTTAAATATGATCTAAATAACGACAAATTAGTACTTGGTAGAGAAGAGATAACATCTGCTGAAACAGCAGTTTCTTCAAGTACAGGCGCACTACAAGTTGTAGGTGGTATAGGAATTGGTAGAGATTTATGGGTTGGCGGCGACATACATGCCGTTGGAAATATTACCGCAGAAGGCAATATTCAGTTAGGAAATAACACCGGTACTGATACGCTTATTGTTGACGCTGTTATTGACAGCGATCTTATACCTAAGGTTGATAACACCTATTCTATAGGAGTCTCTACTGCTACGTGGGCAGAAGGATACTTTAATAATTTATATTCAAATATTGTTGCAAGCCAAACTGGTTCAATTAATATTAGTCCAGCTGATAGTTTATTACAAATAAATGCAAATATTAGAGTAATTGGTGATAAACCAATTGGTACAGCGCCTGTTGTTACAAACGTTCTATACGTAACAGAGGATGGCAACGATACCAATGACGGCCGTGCAGAAGATGCATCACGTGCTTGCCGTACAATTAGTGGGGCTATTCGTAGTATATACTATACTCCAGGCACAAGTATTAGGGTTGCTCCGGGCAAGTACCTAGAGCAGAATCCAATGGTGCTTCTTCCTTATACTTCTATAATTGGGAATGATTTAAGAACAACTGTAATCATTCCAATTAACAAGACACAAGATTTATTCCATGTTCAATCTGGATGCTACATATTTGGTATGCAATTTTTAAACGGACGTAGCGGTGTATTACCGGGTCCTTATGCAAGTGGATACAACAGAGGTGCGTACTGCGTTGCATTTCCTCCACAAGTTGGCGGCGCAAAGATTGATACATTTCATAGTCCTTATGTGCAGAACTGCACAAATCAAACAGGTCCCTGGTTACGTGATGGAATCATGTTTCAACCTAATCAAACTATTCAAGTTCCAACAGCAGTTGGTACAGGAACCTGGGTAGCAAATACAACCACAATTGTTGTAACCCTCAGTACTGGTACAATTAGTTCCGGTGTAAGCATCAATAACGGACAACAAAATCCAGGATTTTTTAATGCCCGCACTTTGCTATTGGCAAACAAATCATTTATACAAGAACAAACTGTTGCGTATGTTAATCAAACATATCCAGTTTTTGAATATCAAGAGGCAAAATGTTTCCGTGATGTTGGAATTATTTTAGAAAATATTTCTTACGATGCCGCATTTGGTGGAAACGAAAAGTCAGTAGAAGCCGGCCTAGCCTATTACAACGGCGTGGTTAGTTTGATTGCTGGCCAAGAAACACAGACTACTGATGCTATTAATTATATTAACACTTTAAGTCAATTGATTATTGCTAACAGTGTGGCTCCAGATTTGCTATCTAGCACAGGTACATACCAGCAAGTGATTAACACTGCGTTAACTGATGGTGCCATATCTTCTCAAAGTATTTCTAACAATTTAAATATTATTACTAATATAATAAATTCGGGTACTACTGTAGCTCCTACAATTTATAAAGGGGCTGGCCCAGACGCAAGTAGTGTCAGTGCTGAAATTTTATTGCAAGCTAATCGAACATTTATTCAATCTGAAGTAGTTGCATGGATTGGAAATACATATCCAACGTTTGTCTACAATACATCTACTTGTTATAGAGATGTTGGACTTATAGTTGATGCAATTAGTCAAGATGTATTACTAGGCGGAAATAGTAAAAGTATTGAAACTGGCGTTTCTTATTGGGAAGGCGGTTACAATCAAATTGTAGGACAAGGATCAACCACTACCGCTGCTATTTCTCATGCCAAAGACGTGGCATTGAAAGTTATCGACAATCAAAGTTATACACCAAGTCTAGGCAATACTAGCACACAGGTTATAAACACATTCTTTGAAAACGGTTTTTTAGCAGAGGATGCAATAGCTAGAAATTTTGAAATCATTAACACTATAATTATAGGCGGTCCAATAGCATCTCCTATAAACTATCGCGGCGGCGGCCTATTTGCCTCAACTGGAGTGCAAATAGAAGAAACAAAATTTGCACCCACTGCAACTTCTGTTACCCCACTTGGTGGGAATAGTTACCAAATTTTATTGAATACGCCTACTATAGGATTTGGAACTAATGCAACATTATATTTTGGAAAAACTACTGTGTTTCCTTTACAGGATAATGAGGTTCCGGAAGAATGGGCACAGCGGAGAGTTGATCCGCAAGGCGGTATGGGCGGAATGCTAGTTGATGGATCAGTAGTTTCTGATAGAAGCCCAGTGGGCTCGATGGTATTGAATGCATACACTCAAGTAAGTCAGGGCGGTCGCGGCATTCATATTATTAATAATGGTTATGCACAACTAGTTTCTATTTTTACAATTTTCTGTAATGTTGCTGTCGAAACTAACAGCGGCGGCATTGCTTCTATTACAAATAGTAACAGTAACTTCGGTGATATCTGTTTAATTGCAAAAGGTTACGGCAGAAGAGAATTTAGCGGGACAGTATATAATCCAGCGTTTCCAGCATTTATTCCTAACGGTCAATTTTATCCAACTGGATATTTCCCACAGAATGGTCAAGTATTAATTTTTGTTTCGGATGTAAACGAGCGACCTAGTATATCGTTAACTATGGAAGTTGAAGCTCCTTTGGGATATATAAACGAACAAGGGTTTCCTGGATTTGTAACGGCTGCGCCTAATACAGGTACAGTAACTACTGGGTCTATCACTATTGTTGGGGTAGACACTACAGACATTGCGATAGGACAAACATTACATATAAGAGACCAGTTTGGTAGAATAGCTGATGAAAACGGCATTCCATACTTAACAACGGGTACCATTGTTAGTGATCTTGGTTATCAAACTATCACTTTGAATAAGTCGATTAATCAAGGCGGCGGCGAACCCCTTAATCAAAATTACTTTACACTATATACTTGTGGCAATGCTTATTATACAGTGTTGTCAAGCAGTGTATATGATGATCCTATCACGGTGGGTCTAACATTATTGCCGGGCCAACAGGCAGCAGAAGCATCTGCATTGGGATTTATTGGAACATTAACTCAGTATGTAATTACTAACTCTATTCCGCCAATATTATATCAAAGCACACAAACTCAAACAATTATTCCTTCTGTAATTGGCGGCTCAGGCGCTGTTGCATTTATCGACGATAAAATTTCAACTATAACAAACATTGTATTAAATGGTGTTGGGGTTGCCCCAACAGCAGTTAAAACAGGAACACCTCCTAGTGGTGCCGGCAGCGCAATTATATTAATACAGGCTAACATTGAATTTATAACTCAAGAGACTGTGGAATATGTTAATAGTTTATATCCGTTATTAAATTATAACGTAACAAAATGTGCAAGAGATGTACGTTTAATTTTAAGACAACTAGTCTACGACCTCGAATCAGGCGGAAACTATAATAGTGTTCAGACGGGATTAAGTTATTGGGCAAGATCTGGAACATACAGATTAGTGCAATTGGGAGAGAATTTAAGAAATCCGGGAATTATGCCAGATGGTGCAATAGTTAACTTCTATCAACGTAGTTATATGAGTGCATCGGGTTACACATTTGAATATGTGGGCGCAGGTATGAACTACGGTTCGTTACCCCAAGTAGGTAGAGCAGACCCTGTACAGAGTAAAGAAGTTGTTCAACTAAATGGGGGCAAGGTGTTCTTTACATCAACTGACCAAAGCGGGGACTTTAGAATTGGTCCAGGATTAGTAATTAGTCAAGCTACTGGAGTATTAAGTGGTAGAACATTTACAAAGTCATTGTTTGCAGAAATGACTCCGTTCATATTGGCTGTTGAAGGCGGATTATAAGATCAAAGGAAAAGTATTATGGCATTAATTCCATTAAACACGTTTAAAACTAAAACATCAGTTTTAGGTAGCGATACAAGTTCTACAGTATATGTGGCTCCAATTGGTGTGACTTCCATTGTGCTCATGGCGCAAGTATCAAATATTACCACACAAACTCAATATGTAACATTTTCACATTACAGAAACTTACCAGTGCTTGCTGACGCACAGGGTAATGGCGGCCAGATGAGTAATGTAGCAACCGAATTAGTAAAAGGATTTCCAATACCAGCCAGTGATAGTGGCAGTATGACATCGGGTAAAATGATTATTGAATCGTTGGATAGTATAAGATGCTATGCAGAAACTACCGGTACATGCAAGTTAGTATTAAGTATTCTAGAGACCGCCAATGCCTAAACTTTTATCCGGCGGTGTATTAAGATCAGGAGGTAGCGGTGAGTTTATTGCACTCCCCGGTGCCCAACCGGCCCTATTACCAACACCGTCTACTTCTACTGGCTTTACGTTAGTTTTAGACGCACAACAAAAATTAACTTATTCTAATAAATTAGGCGACATAGCGTTTAACAGCGGAACAATAACAGCATCTATTCCAGACGGCAACTTAACACTTGCAGCAACAGGCACCGGTGCATTAGTATTTGACAGCGATGCTTTCTTTAACAAGAATGTTACATTTGCAAATACATTTACATTTACTGATTTAACGGCAAGTGGGCTGATTAGATTTACTAATACATCTACTTCGGGTGTATGGAACGACGGTGCTGTAGTTATTTCCGGAAGCCTTGGTGTAGGCCGAGATGTAACCCTTAACGGACCTCTAAACGTATTTTCAAGTACAAATTTCTTTACCGATGTTTCGATTAGCCCGACAGGATATAATGTAGATATCAGTCCTACTTTAGGCGGACTGCTAACAATCAATCCAGATACCACCGGCAATATTGATAACATGGTTATTGGTTTCAATAATCCAGATGATGGTTATTTTACCAACTTATCTGTTTTAAATCAATTTGCTATAACGTCAACTGCTAGTTCCATAAGCACACAAACTGGTGCATTAGTTGTAACAGGCGGTGTTGGTGTTGGTGAAAATTTATACGCTCTTGAAATATATGACAACTATAAGAGAACAGTTACTCAAGTAGACATTAATGTAGGTAAAGGTTTAGGCATTGTTGGAGCATCTACAGCTACTGGTCCTACTGTTGGATATTTCTTAACTAATACTGGTGTGACTAGTATTATTGCAGGCCTTGGCATTGTTATTAATACATCTACCGGAGATGTAACAATTGCCACTACTGGCAACACACTTCAAGATGTTACTAATGCAGGCAACAGTACAACTAATGTTATATTGTTTCAAAATACTGGAACTGCAACTTCGGTATCTACGGCATCTATAGTAATCGACGGCGGTGTTGCTATTAAGAAAAATTTAATTGTTGGCGGTAGTATCACCGCAGGCAGTTTTGCAGGGTTGGGAACATTTGAAAGAATTGCAGTAACCAGTAGTCTTGCAAACACAACAACACTAGTAAACAATTCTTTATACACTGTGGGCGGTGTCGGAGTTGGAACTGACTTAACAGTATTTGGAAATGAATTTATCTATGGTAGTTTAACTATCTTGGGCACGTTAACCACTGTGGTAAGCACAATTGCAGACGTTGGTCGTAAAGTAATTGCTTTATCAACCAGTGCAGGTCCTGCAATTCTTGCAGCAGAAAGTGGTATTACTGTTGGTCCTATTTCAAGTCCGTTTGCTAAATTTATGTTTGATGGGGTTAGCAACTGGCGAACTACTGGTGGCATTAATCCAGTAACTAACAATTCATATAATTTAGGCAGTCCTTCTCTCAATTGGAATATACTCTATGCAAATAGAGGAATATTCTCCAGCGTAACCAGTGCAACTACCACGCAAACTGGTGCTGTGACTATTGCAGGCGGGTTAGGAGTAGGTGGATCAATATATGCTTCTAGACTGCACGATGGCGGTAATCGAGTATTAACCAGCTTTACTGCTAATCCGGGTGTTGGATTAAGTGGTGGCGGCGTTGTTACCGCAGTTAACAATACTTTTACTTTTACTAATACCGGTGTATTGAGCATTACCGCAGGCACGGGTACTACAGTTTATAATACCACCGGCCATGTAACAATTGCAATAGATAGCGTTGCAACCACACTTCAAGGTGTTACTAACAACGGTAATACTACAACTAATTCTGTACACATTACTAATTTTACTGATGCTGTTAGTACTAATACCGGTGCGTTGACTGTAAAAGGTGGTGCCGGGTTTGGCGGAGACATTTACGCTCGCAGTTATAGAATTGCATCGGGTTCCCTTGCACTTACTACTGAAGATTTATTAACCGGAAATATTTTAGTAGTTGGAACTGACACTGCTATTTCTACAAGTAGTAATATTATTACTATTTGGAATACTAGTACATTGCAGTCGGTAACTTCAAGAGGTAATACAACTGACCAGTCAATATACATTACCAATGCTACAGAAAGTACAACTACTAATAACGGCGCTCTTGTAGTTACTGGTGGTGTTGGCGTTGGCGGAGCACTGCGAGTTGGTGGCGAAACTGTGTTCTCGGGCCCGGTAACATTTAATGAAGCAGCAACATATGTTTACACAACTAACACCTATGTCACTGATAATATAATAGAACTTCACGTGCCGGCTGGCGGAGCAGGTACTAATTGGGGCAGTAACGATGGCAAAGATATTGGTATTAGATTTAACTACTACGGAAGTTATCCTGCTAGAGCATTCCTCGGAAGAAATGATGCAGATGGTTATCTAGAATGGTTTGAAGAAGGAAACGAATCAGTAGGCGGCACGTTTGCAGGAACTTACGGCACCTTTAAAACCGGATCAATTCAATTAACCAATGCTACTACCAGCACTAGCCCCATAACCGGAGCACTGATCGTCACTGGCGGGGTTGGTATCGGTGGAGACTTATATGTTAATGGATTTATTTCCGGAACAGTTGCCAATGCTAACACTCTTAAATCAGAAATAGATCAGTCGTCTAGTACCCGTTACATTACTTTTAGTAATAGCACATCTAGTCACAGTGCAGGTTATGTTAATGAATCTCTAACATTTAATCCGGGTACTGGATTATTTACATTACCATCTTTATATGTAAGTGCTACTACTCTTGCATCTAGTACTGAAACCGGTGCTGTTGTAATTGCAGGCGGTCTTGGGGTAGGGGATAGTATCTACGGAACTAACATTTACAGTAATGGTAGTCAAGTTATCACACAGGCTACACTGGGTAACTATGGTGTGAGTGCAATATTTGCCGGAACTGATACTGCAATAAACACCTCAACTGGTGCCGTAACTATATGGAATACCAGTACATTAGATTCTGTGACTAGTCGAGGTGCTACAACTACTAATGCAATCTTTGTGGGAAGTGCAACAACTACTCAATTAAGAACAGAAGAAATTTATAGCCCGGGTATTTTAGGAATCTATTCGGTAGCTAATT
>Ga0049080_10000417_pt1 | contig 14340 bp, 18 predicted proteins | sample GreLakmeER15MSRF_FD_66716 | JGI IMG/M metagenome (GOLD analysis project Ga0049080, IMG submission 66716) | Freshwater lentic microbial communities from great Laurentian Lakes, MI, USA - Great Lakes metaG ER15MSRF | ecosystem: Environmental > Aquatic > Freshwater > Lake | place: Great Lakes... | reverse complement strand
ATATTCTCTAATTCTTTCGGCTATATCCTTACGCTCACTTTCTTGTTTGCGTCTAGCCTCTAATCCTATTACCACATACTTCTGATCAATTAGACTATTGATGCTTGCGTCAAGCTGAGATTGCACACGCTCAGCACGAACTATACGCTCGCGCTCGCGCGTAATCATCTGATCTATGCGTTCTAGTTTTGCGTCTATATTTTGCGAGTCGGATGTATGTTCGATATGAGCCTTACTTAAATACCCAAAAGTGCCCATGCTCGTTATGACCATTAGAATCATTACGGCCGATATGAAATACGTCGTTATGAGTAGTGATAATGATTTCCAGTTTCGATAGAGATAAGTCGCCGTAACTATTTTACCGATCTCTAGTGTGGCACCCATGATTACAATAGACCAAAACGCACCCGCAAATATAGCAGTAAGCCCTACTATAGAATACCACGCAGAGATCGCGGATATCGCTATACCCGCTGTCAATGCCAATACGTTGTCTAGATTAATTCTCGATTGATTTTTCATTTACCGCGAGTAATTTCTAGAACCTTCTGTAATTGCTTCTCGATGGTAGGTCCACGATTAGGCCAAAAAATATAATCCTTATCTGCTGTCTTAAGAAGATTATTCAACAGAGGTACAGTAATGGCTTCCAGCATACGAATCTTGTCGCGTAGCTCAGCTTCACTTGTATTTTCATTATCGGTTTCTTCAAGTCGATACATGAGCTTCGATAGAGCATCGATCTTGTCTGCTAGATCGTCGATTTTCTCTTCGAGTTCTGGAGAGCCAGGAGAGACTGATACAGGTACTTCGACTCTAACTTCAGGCGAATCTACTCCAGAGAACCCATAATCGAAGGCCTGGTATTCTGCGGGAATTACAATTGTATGTGCTGTCATGTGAAGAAGTCCTCAACTGTATTTATCTTTTCTTCCGTCCATTTGATTGCATTAAGAATAGTACGCATTGGGCCTAGAAAAGCCTTGTCGAATTGTGTATTATAGTCGATATATTTATCTAGATTAAATTCTTTGGGCAACTTCGATAAAATTGAAATGACGTTATCATTCATATGATTGGGAAGAAGGAGATAGCAGAATTTAATCTTCTCTCCATTTTTGATCAATTCATATTTGCGCGTCAATTTAAGAATCTTAATATGCTTATTGAATATTAGAGCGCCGCGAACGTGAATGGGAATAGTGCTGTTGTTGGCTCGATCATCTAATCCTGAATTTATTCCGCGCGGAAACGCAATGTCCTCAAATGGTAGAGTATTGAACTCCTTGCGAAATTGAATAATATATTCATGCAGAGATTCTTGCGTGCCCGTCATAATGATATTTATAGCAGTCTTAATGGCTGATCTACATGATTTTGGCGTAGACGATTTCACGGCCTCGATGCCCATGATCTTTAACTTAGGCTCGTTGTAGCGCACGCCCTCGGAGTCGTATACGTTTAGAATGTATCGCTTCTTGGCTGTCCATAATCCTCGATCCGCAATCGACTCGCGGGTCATGTTCATTTTTTGTTGGAATGAATTTGTCCGAATAGCAAGATTCTTATACAGTAAATCGATAAGCGGTTTAAACTTTTCTCTAGCCACATCATCCAGAAAGGAGACCACGCGAGCCTTTGATACAGCGTGTGGATCTTTAAAGACCTTACGTACCAATCCACTAAAGTCGAGATATAGAGAATCTGTATCCGCCGCAATAACGTAGTCATATGACTGTGTTCCTAATAGTGTATTCATATATTTATTTATGCCATTCTCGGCCCAACGAATAGCTAGCTGCCCGCCGAGAGTAATCGCCATAGCCAGTCGCAAATCGAAATATCGAAAGTATGGATTGCCGATAGCACCATAGCTACTATTCAATTGAATTTTCTTGGCCATCTGCATATTCTTATACCGAGATATGTTCTTGATTAGCTCACGCTTCTTCTTTTTATCAGTCTCAGTCTCATATGCTTTCTGCGCCTCAATCATTTTAATTTTATATCGCGCACGATCTTCATACAGACGCTGCATCATTTCAGCTAAAAAGCTGCGCTTCTCGTTTGAGAAGTAGGTGCCATTAGCTGCTAGACTATAGCCCTCGATGATAGGCAGTTCGATATCCTCATCTAGAAGCTCATCTATGCTAATATCTATATCATTGATGGCCGTGTCCGGAGAACCAAGCCTCGATATAGTGTCGGGCCCGACATTGAACTGCATGATCAAATGAGGATATAGCGAATTCAAATCGAACGAGACGACCCAATCGTGCACGCCGATCTTAGGAACCTTAACGTGGCCTCCCGTATACGTCGCGTCTTTTTTATTTTCCTTGCTGGGTGGAACCGCGATGTTCTTGGCCCACAAATGATTGTGAATTAGGACATCCCACATGCGTACTTGCGAAAATACATCCTCGTAATTGACTTTCGCGTCATATGCTAGAGTAAGAACCATGTCAATCAGCTTCATCTTGTCGTCTAGCCGATCAACGATATCAACGTCGTGGATGTTATACTCTATGAATTTTTGAAAGTTCTTCTCGTATAATTCATGTAGAGTTTCATATTCGGAATAGTCAAGCTTTTGATCACCCAGTTCGATCTGCGCTATATTGTCCAGACTATATGATTCTTGTTGAGTGTACGTAAATTTACGGTACATTTCAAGATAGTCAAGAGTAGCTACACCCACAATCGAAATTGTAGTGTTTTCGCGGCCGTTGATCTTCACGACGCGACTGCTAAAGGCCTTCCATGGCGATAGCTGCTCAATTGTAGACTGTTCGAATATATGCTTCATTCGATTGATAATGTATGGAATATCAAAGTACGCGATATTCCAACCAGTCACTGCGTCGGGGTATCCACCTCGGCTCCACTCCGCAATGAATGCCAATAAAAGTTCGCGCTCGTTCTTACAGCGGACATACTTAACATCTGCTCTATTCGTATTGAATACGCCACAACCAAATACGTAAAATACATTGTCTTTTTTAAGTGTGATGGCTGTGATTTCTTGGGCCGCGGCATCAACAGACGGGAAGCCATTGTTCGATGCAACCTCGATATCGATATTGACTACTTGAATCAATTCTCGATCATAGCGCACTTCTCCTGAGTATTCTTCATTGAGATATGCGTATACGAACCGGGTTAACCCGTTTATCTCAAAGTTCGTTACGTCCTTGTATTTCTCTGCAAATTCCTTTGCCTCGTATATCGAGGAAAACGGCATTGGAGCAAGAGGCTTACCATGAATCGACTTCCAGGTCGAATCGGGCTTATTATTAGGAACAAATAATGTGGGTTCGTATTTCACTCGTCGAGTGAACTGGCGCCCATTCTCATATCCGCGTAGCAGAATCTGGCCGCGTTTCTCAATAGCATTCGTATAAAATTTCATATTATGATTATACTATACTATTGAGTCTTTGTAAAGATAAATTTCGAAGAGAATGATTCCCTAAGCGGTAAACTTAGCTCCAGAGAATATCAGCCCAGAGCCGAACGCCTTATTGTATGCGTTAATAAGTTCAACGACGGGTTTGTATGTGAACAGAATCACATTCTCATTTATGAGTACTTCCTTTGCGTCGGCCATAGGAACACAATCAGCCAAACCCATTTTTGGCTGCCCTCCAGGATCTTGTCTCATAATGATAGCCGCGGGGTTGATAAGTTTTAGCTTACCAAACATCGCATTCGCATTTTTTTCTGGGCGAACTTCAGCAATAATTTCTTCACTTGTAATAAGACGAATAACGATAATGTTCATACTGTAGTTCCCCATTCACTATAAGTTACATATAACTATAGAAATATCTATGGCTCTTCATATTATTTCTCGCTACGTTATTCATACGATTTTCAAGATCGCAGTGATCGACCGAATTATTTAGGTACCGGTCAATCTCACTAGTATGAGTATGAGCAAAGTATTCCTTAACGCGAGAAATTGCCCGCAGCACCATTGGCCCAACTACCCTAGAAGATTTAACTTTCATTGCTTTATTCCGACAGCAATTGGGTCGACTTGGTTTCGGAACCATCGCCAATATGAATCTTCTTGGGCTTCTTATGTTCGGGTATAACTGCTTCAAGCCAAACTCGAAGCATACCGTTGATCATTTCGGCATTTTGTACTTTGACATTATCGGCCAAATTGAATGTGCGCGTAAAGGCCCGTTCGGCGATACCTCTGTGTAGAAAAACAGATTCCTTGTCTACGCGATTGATCTTACCGACAATCTTTAGAACGCCGGCGGCAATATCGATGTCGATATCGGTACGCGCGAACCCAGCAACAGCCAGTTCTAGTACGTATCGATGCTCTTCGATCTTGCGAATGTTATACGGAGGATAAGTTACCACGTTCATGGCCTGACCTGCGGCGAGATTTAGGCGTTTCCATACTTCATCAAATCCGATGAAAAACGCGTCGTACTTAGTAAAGTCTCCAACTGAATCGTTCATATTCTTCTCCTATTAAGCGAGGGTTTATAATGTGAGCCCCACAATGGCAACTCACATCATAGTATATAGTATTGATTTTGTAATGTCAAGTATATTTTTTATCATTTAGATTTGAATGCAGAACGCTTCTTCTCCTTTTCCGATTCAATCCACTTTTTAGCCACGTGATTAGCTACTGGCCTAGCCATAAATTTCATCGTTTGTTTATAAGCCTTATTCATAATATCTTCACTGCCGACATTGTTATCCACGACGATGAAATTGGCGGCGCCAAAATAATTTTGAAATTTACCGATATTGTTCTGTACGGCCTGCCAGCGTTCCTTTACGAGTTTATCAGATACCGAACGCTCTCGTCCGGCATTTCGCTTCAGTGCTACTTCAATAGAGGTATTCACGAACACCATATAACTATCATATCCTTGATCTTTCATGTTGTCGCTCATGGTTTTAATTTTATTAAAATCATGCCCGGTGCCATCGATGACCAATCCAAGGCGACCACTTAGAAGGGTCTTGAGGTTATTATCCGTAATAATTTTGGCTTTATCTCGCGAGATATTTCGAGCATCGGTTTCGCTATCGGGCATCTTAAGACTTAATCCGGCGCGCTTCAGAAGTAGAGTAAAAACAACGTCACTATTGATTACTCGCAGGCCGTGCGCGGTTAGAATTTTTGCATTGACGTATGACTTACCCGAACCTGGGCCTCCAGCCAAAAATACTACCTTGAATATGTTCTTATCATAAACACCCTCAGATATTATCTCCGAGCGATCCTGCATCGGTAGTTCAGATTGAATAAATTCAAAAAAAGATTTCATGGGAAAAGACTCCTCGTTAGACATTAAATGAATTCCCGCATCCACACCGACCTTTTTCGTTGGGATTACGAAATAGAAAACCTGACTTCATAAAATCAGTTTCGTAATCCATCTCTGTACCAATTAGAAACATGGCCGCTTTAGGATCGATTAGTATTTTAGTATCGCCCACTAGAATGGTCTCGTCCATGAGCTCCAGTTCGTCGGCAAATTCAAGCGTATAGCTCATGCCGTTACATCCTCCTCCACGCACACCTATCCGAATACCAAAAGAGGGCTTATCCTTGTCCCTACTTTCGAAGATGGCCGCAATGCGCTCAGCGGCCGCTGGAGTTACTGTCATAATCTGTCGAACCTCTCGGGGCGCTCTCGGTGAGGTAGACTGCATTCTATCGCGATATCTCTCTAGGCGCGCCTCTTCACTGCGTGTAATTTCTGTAATCTCCATGATTATTTCCTTTTGGATTGATAATCAGCAATAGCTGCTTTTATAGCATCTTCTGCGAGAACCGAACAATGAATCTTGACTGGCGGTAGAGAAAGATACTTTGCTATGTCCGTATTCTTAATCGTCGCAGCTTCGTGTAGAGTCTTGCCCTTAACCCATTCAGTAATAAGTGAACTTGATGCAATCGCCGAACCGCACCCAAATGTCTTGAACTTGGCGTCTTCGATTATTCCATCCACATCAACTTTAATTTGTAGTTTCATGACATCACCACAAGCTGGCGCGCCAACAAGGCCCGTGCCAATATTCTCTTCGGTCTTACCGAATGCGCCGATGTTGCGCGGGTTCTCGAAGTGATCTATTAACTTATCTGAATATGGCATAATATCATTCACCTATGTTGTTTGCTTGGCTCTATTCATGATAACTTCACCAAACATTTCGCGATACTTTAATGTGTGCTTACTCAGTTTTGTTTTAGCAGTTGCATCTCCAGGTGCAGGTTTATATGCCGCAGGATCTCTATCGCTTTTTTTATCCATCTTTTTCCAATGCGATGCTCTTGCTTTTGCAGTAGCAGAAGATAATCCGGCCACATACTTCTTTGGCAGACCAGACTCTTTGTCTTTGGCAACTCTTGATAGCTCTTCCGTAGCACTTTCTGATTTGGGAGTCTTACCTGCGCTCTTCATAGCAATTGCAATTGCTGCTTGTCTTTTCAGTGCTGAATTCGAAGTCTCACCGAGTTCTTCTTCATGAAGATCCTTATCCGCACCATAATAAGTTCCCTTACCTTTGGTAATATAAGAATTCACGCGAGCCATACCCCATTGCTGCGGAGTAGTGCCTGGCCTATGCCCAGAGTTCCACGCAGCTATACCACGACGATAAACTTTGCGTAATATACCAATCGAAATGCCCGACTTAGCTGATTTGGCCGCGAGCCCAGCGTCTGCTGTTTCTTTTATATATTCAAGAAATGGTATCATCAGCGATTCCTCCCATACCCGCCAATGTTGTATTTGGCATTTAATTCCCATTCGTGTTTTTCCTTATAGGGAATGATATTGACCAAAGACATTGGGGCCTTATCTGCTATCTGTGATGCATCTACCAATTCAATCAATCCCCATTCGAATAGCAAACCCGCGATGGTATTACGCCTCTGCTTATCTTGAATTGAATAATTAGTCTCTTTGCCGTCTAGGGCGAGCAGCTCCTTAAAATGAACTATGAAATATCTTTTCTGCTTGTGTAATATATGACATGATTGGTATAATTTTTTATCGATCTTACGGCCTACGCCCATTCGAGTAAGAGTCTCACGAACTTTAAGAAAATCTTCTGGCGCCTTAAGGCGAATCTCAATCAGATCCTTTATTAGAGCTTCGTTTATCATTATTCGTACCGCCTCTTGCAAGACTATTATGAATCATAATGATATTATTCGGCGATAGTATTTTTAGGGCCATCTCGGCTTTCGATCTACTATATCCAAAATAGGTCATAACTGATTCCAGATCGAGACTTGTAGATGCTTTACTCCACTTAGCAAATCTCTTTCTTGATCGAATAGTATTTATATAAAAATCATTTTGAGACCGATTATCAATATGGCTACGTAAATTCATTTCATTAGCATATGTTATCGCGTCGGCGTGATATGATAAAGCGCGATTCGTCATGAACGGGACATAGCTGCTCTCGGCCAATAGATCATTCTCAGTATTTCGCATCAAGTCTTTTTTGGAGAAGCTGATGGCATCGACATAGATGAATGGATTTATCTTACTCACCTAAACTCACAATCGACCATGATTTGTGTCATGCAGGCTGCCATATTGATTTCATGATCGACTACAAAGGCTGCCTTGTATTGATAATCTGCAAGAATCATAACTAGATTGGGCACTGACTCCGGTTTCATGTGATCATATGCTGTATCATACAAGCGCCTGAATATGATTTGAATATCATCGGATGCGTTTAGCGCAACCCACTTTCTCATGGCTACGAAATCTTTGCTTCGTAGAGTCGCGACTAGATCACGAATATCAGTATCGACTATTTTACCTAGAATACCTAGATCGATAAAACCACCTGCAGAGTATCGCTGAAGTTCATTGATGACCCGTCTCCAATCGGGGAAAAACTTCATGATGAGTTCAGATAGAACACGCTTTTCATAAGTCACATTCTCTGCGTCGAGAATGACGCATAGTCGGCCTAGAAACTCTTTTGCCATATAAGCTTTGTCATCGCGCCTAATCTTGAAATCGATTCCAGCGCAGCGTGACTGTAGGGCAGGAATGATCTTATTCTTGGTATTACATGTCAGAATGAATCCGCAATTATTTGAGAATTCTTCTATGAAGCCACGAAGGGCTGCTTGAATATCGGCCTTAAGATTATCCGCTTCGTCTATGATTATGTATTTACGCCCGAGAGATGCCATGGAGACCGAACTGGCATAATTAAGAATGTTGGTTCTTAGAATATCGATACCTGCGTTCAGTGAACCATTGATCATGATGCTATCACAACCTAGCTCATCTAGCATGGCCTTTGCCACAGTAGTCTTACCTACGCCAGAGGTACCTGACAATAGAAGATGAGGTACGAATTTGGCATCGACATAGTTCTGAAAGGTAGTTTTTAGTTCCTCTGGTAGAATACACTCGGCAATACGCTTTGGTCTATAGCTTTCGACCCACAACATCTAATTCTCCCGCTCATTCATAATAAAAAGTGAGGGTCGCGAAATACACCGTATGAACTACAGTTCTGTATATTTCCACCCTCTCTACGATACCACCCGACTAATATTGACCGATAGACCGACGCCATACGAGCAGTCGATTCTGGCCCTTTTGTACGGAAGATAGCGCAGAATTATATTAATTTCCTACCATACCCTTGACATAATAGACCATACACAATTCGCTACAACAAGCACTGTTCCGATAATGCTTGCGCCCATAATTGTTCCTAGAATGGAACATACGATTGCTATAGTGTATACGTTACGCATCCACAACATCTGTAACTGGTGCCGCGACAGGCGGTAGCTGGCTCTGGCCCTGCTTGGTAATTTCATTCACCACTTGATAGCTATCCTTGTATGGTAGTTGGCCTAGTCCAGCCAAAACAATATTGATAGCATCGACCGATAGAGTTAGATTTATCATTTGTGTAGTTGGTGTAGTCATGTCGTATTTCTCTTTATGATAAAGTATCGTATTTGCTAGTAGTCTCTGTCGCGATATAGTATGTCACATCATTTAAAGTTGATGCGAATTTCGAGATACCCTTGGCTGAAATTGTCACGGTGTAATCGCGAGGCAGAATCTTAAGATTGTCACTTCTAAAGATCATTCGATAATTCGTATCGGATGTCCCGACAACAGTTTTCCATGCGTGCGTTGATTCGCTATTGGTATCAAGTGCGGTAATATAGGTCTTGCCGCCCTCACCTAGAATAGCCACCTGCTCTACATTCAGAAATCCAGCAGCACGTAGCGCCCGATTCAGGGCTGTCCCCTCCAGTAGGAATTTAATATCTCCACTCGGAAGACTAACGTCCTTGTCGGGAGCCGCGATGATGGCTGAGGTCGATGCGTATACAAACGATGCTTCATCTGTCTTGTCGCTAATGTGCATCATCTTATCATCGAACTTTAAGTCTGGATCATCGAACATACTCATTAGGCCAATGAGCTGGTTCAAATCATAGATCGCAAATTCACGAGGAATGGTTTCTGAAATATTGGCAGTTGCCATCACCGTCTTAGGAGGACTGATCGTCTTTAGCTTTGTTCCCTCGCGAAATAGCATAGACATATTGATCGATGCGAAATTCTTTAGAATCTCGATAGTCTCTTTAGATAATTTCATAGCTCACTTTCTCATGTCTCATGTTGTACTCATTTTATTCTACTTCACCATAGTCGTATTGTCAATATCTATTTTTCCTTCAAGCTTCTTCGTCTTGCCTAGCATATGAACATCGGCCGTGGCGGATACACCAAGTACCGCAAGGTCTGCCAGACTACCAGAGTAGATATAAGTTCCCATGTGGGCTAACTTCATCCACGGGCAGAGCCAAACTTTCATTCCAGCATTTCGCACATACTGACAGAACATATAGTCTTCAGATAGATATCGCTTGGTCTTAGGATCGATTGGGCAGTCGAAGTAGGCCACGATCTCACGCGAGCCATCAAAATGTTCAGTGCGAACATGATCTGGCTTATATGATAGGTGTGGGTACGCAGCCGCGAACCGTTCGAAGACGTTACGCTGAATCATCATGAAGCCAGTGCCGCTTTCCAGTACTTCTACAGGTTCAGATAGAGGGATTTCAGTAATACCCTCGGCTGGATTGAATACATAATCGCCGATATAGTTTGCCAAATTTTCAGGATCGCGATCTCCAAATCCCTTATCTACTGCGCGCTTCACCTTCTCCCATGAAATACATTTCTTTGGATAGGGCCCGCATACGACATCCTTATCTGACCCGGGCTCAGCGATGGCCAATAGCGCGATAACATCGCTCGGATCAAAACCAATATCGGCGTCGATGAACAGTAGATGCGTACAGTCGGTTCGAAGAAATTCATCGACCAAATAGTTTCGGGCTCGTTGCACCAGCGATTCATTGAAGAGATAATAGAATTGAATATCTAATTTATATTCCGCGCCCAGTCGGGCTAAGTCGGCTGTCGATTTTGTGTACTGACCAGAACACATACCACCATACATAGGCGTGGCGATAGCAAGCTTTCGCTTACGTAGTTCTGATACATCAATTGAAACTTCCATTATATATTCACTCCATGCATTACTAAGTTAAGTACTTATCTATATAGTAGCGATATCGAAACTGTCAATCATAATAGCACAACTATACGTGAATGTCAAATATGATTTAGCATAGCTGTGGGAAATATTCGTAGACAATTCTACGTTCGGTGATTTGAAACCCTACGCTCTTATATGTACGTAATGCGGCTGGATGATCCAAGCTTGTGGTATATACCCACATCTTAGTAGCTCTTAGCGCGGCCTGTGCCAGGCACGAATCCAGAAATTGTTTACCGACTCCTCGGCCTATGCTATCAGGAAATAGCCCAAAATATTCCAGATTGCACATCGACTCGATGTCGTAGTATAGAGAAGGTAGGCCTGCGGGATCATCCTCATACTTAATAATAGCTATACCACTAGGCTTACCCTCATTCATGAATGTTAGATATTCTCTTGTAGGATCATTCAAATATTCGTAAAGCTCCAGATCCGTTTTATAGTTAAAGTACCACCACTTGTAGTCGTGCCCTATAGTATTGTAACACCATAGAAAATATTCCGGTGTCCATGATCTGGCCACAAATATATGAGCATTACGATAAGACGAAAATATATCAACATCACTTAGTGATGCTATTAGCTTGTAATACGTGTAGGACGATTTTTCGATTTCGTAATCTACAGGGATCATATTATTACCGATCATAAAAAAATAACCCCCCAAGACGGAGGCGATGGAATGATGAAAACATCGCCGAGTCTTAGGGGGTTAGATTATGCCTTAGATATTAGGCAGAGAGTCTGAAGCCAGCACCACCGCTCATACCGAGCCAGCGATAGCCAGCCGCGACCACTTCGCGAGTCGGCGTACCCATACGATACGTGCTAATAGTATTGCCGCTCGCAAGGGTCTTTCGGTTCGCATAGATCGAATAGCCGTTCCTGCGTAGATTGCTAACAGCCGCAGACAGATTGGCGATGCCGAACTTAGTCTGAGCCTGTGTGGGAGTGATGTTACCCCCGGTCTTTAGGAACGCCAGGAGACGCTGGGAGTTAGTCTTTGTAGCCATCTTATTATAGTCCTCTTTGGTTAGATAGTGATCGGTGCAACCGGAATGGCGGCATCGATACTCTGGGGACCCATGCCATCAGGCGAGGGCTCCGGAGTGGGGGGAACCAAGGTCGGGTCGACCTTAGTGTATAGCTCAAGAAAGGTATTCTTGATCTCGGTATCAAATCGGCTGATGCAGAGCTTAATAGACTTCATGCGGTCACCAAACATAATATACGTATTGATGATATGTACCAGACGGCGCGTCGAAATAATATCGTCCACGGCTTGTTCGTCGAAAGACTTACGAATGATCGCAGCCCACAGAATTAGATGAGTCACGAAATCCCGATCCGCGTCGGAGCAGTCACGATTGGCGCATAGATAGCCATTCAGAATACGGGTTTCGATTGCAGAACTAGGATACATCTGTTCGATGGTAATCGGGAATCGCTCCAGCCAAGCATCATCGAGAATGCCAGCCGCTACATATCGACCATCATCGCTGCCACGACCCATGGTGTTGGCCGTAGCAATAATGTTAAAGCCCGTCGTGGGCGTGATAAGTTCGCCCGTCTTTTTAATGTAGTACGGCTTGCCTTCAAGAATGCCCTGTAGACACATAACCTTGCCGGGATCCGACCGGTCAGCCTCATCGATTAGTAGCAGGGCGCCCTGTTCCATCGCACGGATAGCAGGGCCCTTGATGAATTTAGTTTCGCCGTTGACCAGTCGAAAGCCGCCGATCAGGTCGTCCTCGTCGGTCTCGCGCGTCATCTGAATACGGATGAGTGGACGCTTGGCCCGACTGGCGGCCTGTTCGATCATGAAGGTCTTGCCGTTACCCGACATGCCGACAACGAATACCGGGAAAAAATTATTCGACTTAATGATAATTTCAACATCGCGGAAATCGCCAAACGGCACATATAGCGGATCGCGCGCAGGCACCTTAGCCAGATCGTACTGTGATTCCACATTGGGATCAAATACGACGGCCGCGGGCTTGGGCTGCGGCGGAAAGGGCACAACCGCAGCTGCGGCCATGGTGGCCATAGCGACAGTGTTGGTCGCATCAAGCGTGCCGGGCTTCGCACCGTCTCCGCGCTTTGCCGCGCCGGCGCGATCAGGATTCGCCGTAGACTGCACGGAGACCTTCTTGGGTGTGTAGGTAGTCGGCAACTGGTATGTGGCTCGTTCGGCCGTTCGATATGCCGGGCGAAACACCCAGCGATAGTCGCTCTTCTTAAAGGTTGAGCCAGCCAGCTTGATATGACGCATCATATCGGATCGGCTATAGGTGCCGCTGGCTCCGAATTTCTCGGCCGCGTAGGCGAGGAATTCAAGCTTTTTCGCAGTCTTGGTAGAGGTCATCTTAGTTGCTTTCACTGTTTTCATCTTATACTTAAGTATATCATACATAAGCGGGGTATGTCAACTATATTATTGACTAATAATATTTCGTTGTTTACGCTGATTTTGAAACATTCTTGCGCGGCTTATTGCTGACGATATTGTCGATAAACGACGTTAGGATCGGCCGAATGTTAGTGCGGGCCTGAGCGGCAGCAATGAAGGACTTAGTAATCTGGGCCTTGGTCGCATTGGGCGCTACGGTAAATCCGAATTCATCATCGTCCAGTTCAAGTTCACGCTTATCCGACTTCAGGAAGTAATATTGGTTGAAACCGTTAAAGTCATCCAACATTGCATACCCACGCTTGAGGCTACTTGTGACCTTGGTGACATCAATTGGCTTAACGCCCGAGATGTAGGACCATGAATTGTTCCGGGCCATAACATACTTGAGCTCGCGCACTGATCCAATTCGATATGAAATGGTATTATACCCATCGTCCCTTAGCATGTCAATCAGCGTATCGGTTAGCGACGGGCCAACATGCTTCTTATTCTTTTTAGTGATGGGATTCTGTATAATAATATTATTATATGAGCCCGACATAACATAATCGCTAGAAACTTCTCCGTCGGTAAGAAAGACTGCGCTAAGCGACTGAACCTGAGTAGAGGCCTTAAACGCAGCCAAGATGGGTTTAGCCAATAGGGCAGTACTATTCAAAGGAGTATTGCTCATATGAAATACAGGGTGCCGCCGGCTAACCCGGCTCACAAGCTGATCATAGAGAATGTTGGTCATGTCACGAAATTGAGTCTTGGTCATACGATGGCTGAATAACTCAATTAAGCACATACCGGCGCTGGGAGTCAGCATTGGGCCGCGGTCAACCTTATTTAGATTGAGACGATTCGACCGTTCGGCATAATCGTTATCCATATAAGTCTTGAACCCGTAAACCGTGTGCGGAATATTGACTCGACGGCAGAACATAACAAGGCCCATTAGCTGCTCTAGGGTTCCCTTCATATTATCGTTCATAGAAGCTGAAAAGTCCACAAACATTACAAGCCCATGACTTTTGCCACTAGGCGTAATAGCGTTCCGTCGAAAAAGATCGGTAGTCAACTTATACGCATGAAGCTTTGCGAAGTTCAGAGAACCCGTCTTGGCTTCTTGCGTGCGGGAATAAGTATCCGCGGCCTTCTTGCGCTCGAATTCACTAGCCAACAAGGTTACCATCTGCTCATTCTTTTTAGTGAATGAGGAATAGCCTGATACACCGTCGCAAACATAGGGATGCGCGAATTTCGCCAGAATACGATCATACGATATGATATACTCCTCCAGAGGAATTTTAGTGTTC
>Ga0049080_10000413_pt1 | contig 14389 bp, 38 predicted proteins | sample GreLakmeER15MSRF_FD_66716 | JGI IMG/M metagenome (GOLD analysis project Ga0049080, IMG submission 66716) | Freshwater lentic microbial communities from great Laurentian Lakes, MI, USA - Great Lakes metaG ER15MSRF | ecosystem: Environmental > Aquatic > Freshwater > Lake | place: Great Lakes... | reverse complement strand
TGAGGCACCATTGTCCGTCTGGAGAAGCGACTTCTATTTCTTCATCACGCATGCGCCAAGCGAACTCACAACACGGCACAGCGTTTTCACAAGGGTGACCGCCCCGCTCGAGCCTCTCGGCGAACCTAGGAAGCGCACCCAACAGTTTCACTACGCAGTCATGACAGATTTTGGCACGTCGGGGCTCCTCGCCGTGCTCAAGGTTGTCCGTGAACCCGCCGTAATAGCCAAAGTCGTCGTAGGGCAACACCCAACCGTTGTCAGGCAACCCCTCTTGCGCACAGGGCACGCTGGCCCCGCACCCGTCGCACGTGACTGTATCTAGATTGCTGAACTTACTCAACTTGGCACTTGTCTAAGAACCCTGAGCCATTGCCTTCGGGGTCTGCCATTGGGATAAACGCAGTCCCGTCGGTGAAGATGACCACGACTGCGTAATCTTCGTGTTCGTAATCCCACGCCATTTCTTCGCACTCGGCTTCGGTGAGTGGGCGAACCGTTTTGACGGTCTTGCCGACCATGAACCCGTAGTCACGGGCAATGTACTTTTCTTTTCGTGTGGCTGTTTGCGTCATTGTGGTGTCCCGCTCAGTTCTTCGGCAAGTTGCACACAGCGTCGTTGCACAGTGATTATTGCGTCACCGATTGTTTCGGGTTTGGCTTCGGCTTTCTCAATGGTTGCCACCATGTCAAGCAAGAGGAACTTTACATACCCTGCTTGCTTTGCTTCTTCAGTTTGTGTTTGTGTCATACCACCACTCTACAGGCGGGAATGGTACTAGACAACCGTCACCCAACTCATAGCGACCCGCAATAGGTTGTCGTAGTCACCTGATGTGGACTGCTCGGTGTATTCGCCTATCTCGTCAGACGCTACGCCTGCCCTGCGTAGGGCTTGGCGTACCGCCCCCATGATGGCAAAGGCGTTGCCGTCTTTGCCCACAAGGGCTACCTTGATGTCGGGGTACTTGGGTGTCACGCTTCCCCCCTCATTCGGTAAGTCTCTGTCTCTTGTTGCATGATTACTGCGGGCGCATTTTCGTCACTCATAAAGAGTGAGAACTCATACTTGCCGCCATTTTCGTCGGTTGCAATGATGTTCATGATTTTCATGAAGATAGAACCGTCAGCACTGAGATGTGTCTTGACGGTGCTACTGATTTCCTTGATGTTGTGGATGCTGGTGCTTGTGGTCATGCCATAACCTTACAGGCGTAAATGGTACTAGCCAACCTCACCTGAGACTGCCTATGAGTTCGGGTAGCCACCCTTCGCCACCCTTCGCCCACTCAGCGAGTTGCCTTATGGCAGCCCCGCGGTCAGCGTCGCCTAGTTCCTCGTTTATTACGGTCAAGTCCTCGTTTATCTCGGAGAGTTCCTTGCGTTCTGCTTCGGTGTCGTTCTCGGAGAGTTCTGCTTCGGTGTACCAACGACTTAGCAACGCCATTATGTAAGCGTCGTAAGGCTTGATGTCGTACACACCGTCGGGGCTCGGCGTGAGACTGAGTACGTAATCCACGAACTCATCTACCGTCGCATAGTGGGGTACTACCTCTTGCGAGATAGCCCCCACTTCTGCTGGGGTTGGGGTAGGGGCGGTCAGACTGCCACCCCCACCGTCACTCGTTTGGTTGGTCGGAGTGATACCACTTCGGCAACCGCCGTTGGCGTAATCGTGCCTGCTTTGACTTCACGGTCAAAGGCTTTGGTATCCACTTTGAGAGCCGTCACTTTGTCAAAGGCGTTCGGCGCAACTAGGCGCAGGCGGTCAATGTCAAATGAGCGGTTGTTCACTTCCTCAATGGCAACGACGCTTCCGTCGCTGGTTGAGTATCGGGTCACGCCGTTGAGGGCGTAGTCAGTCTCAAGCGTGTGTCGGGCTTTCGCAAGGGCTTCCTCAGCCTCTTTGAGAGCCAAATACGCCGCTTGATACTGGTTGGCAGTATCTTGGAGTGTTTGTGTCATACCCCAACCTTACAGGCGTGAATGGTACTAGGCAACGTCACTGAGAGCGTTCGCCCGACCACAAGAGTTATCCACAGGTTGCCCACAGGCTTATCGCCGTGAGCCCCGACCCCTCGCGCGCGTGCGCACGTGCGTGCGCCCGGGGCTGGTCATGTGTTATCTCTATGTCTAACGGTGGTGGAAAGCCTCATGCTTGCTCGCCCTCGCAGAAAGAAGACCAGTTGTCTTCGTCGTCTGGGTCAAGTCCGAGCGCCCCGCACCACCGCATGTAGCGATTTACTTTTATGGTGTTCTCTTTTGTGTTGTCGTCAAAGAATACGAAGTTGGTCATAGGTATCTCGGCTCGCCGTGTGGTGGGCAGTCGGCGTAGGGGTTCTCATTGCCCTCATTGTCCTCGCAACCGCACCAGTGAAACAGGGCTACTTGCGTTTCGTGTGTGAGTTCAGCCATGTCGTCGTATGACGGTGAGCCACCGAGTTGGTCAATAACAACACTCCAGAAGTCCACGAACAATTTCTCTGCGCTGTTCATCTCTTTATCCTATTCGGTCGTTTGTTGGTTGTATTGTTTGTATGTTGTAGCGCACTCTGGGCAGTGTTCATCATTGTTTAGGACTGCCCACTCGTCGCCACAATTTTGGCAACAGGTTTCGTTTCCGAATTCTGGTTCTCGTTTCATACGCACACCATACAGGCAGTAATGGCACTAACTAACCAGTTGCGTACTGATGTCGTAGGTCAGGGTATGTCCAGTCTCCACGTTGTGAACACGCAAGATGGTGGCCCCGCATGCTCGGTTCACAGCATCATCAAGTTGACCCAACGCCTGAGCAACTGCTTCGGCAGCGGTCGGGGCTTCAAACAAGTTCGACCAAGAGATTTCCCAGTTGGGGGTCATGAGAACGGAACGACCATGCCACGCTTGTCGTAGCGGTAGTTTGTGTAGATGACGATTTGACCGTCGTTATCCTTGTCGTGACCAAACATCTCCAACATCCTAATAACCATCTCGTACTCCGAGACCGACTGAGGTGTGAAGCGGCCCCGGTATTCCTGAACTCCACGCTTTTTGACAGTCCGATAGTTGGGTGTCTTGCGCTTCTTGGTCATTTCTTTTCTCCCAGCGAACTCACACCCTCAGCCTTAGCAAGCAAGTCCTTAGCGATTTTTATGAGTTTGTCCTTCGGAATGTAGTGATACAACGCATCATCAGCGAATGTACTGACGCTGTGCTTGTCAATGGCCCCGATGAGATAGCCGTGTATCTTGGCGAGTTGTCGCAAGTCGCTTATGCGCTTGGCGGTCTTGCTCATTACACATCTGCCATTTCCATTGGGCAGGGTGCGACCTCACCGAATACGGCTTCGTACATTTTGCGCCCATCTTGCCAGTCGGTTTCCCAGTCACCGTCAGATGAGATGAGAGCGCATGAGCCGTAGATAGTTTTGGCACGAATGAGTATCGCCGTGACTACTGCGTCATAGGGTCGCATAGCCGTCTTACAGAAATCAAAGTAGTGGGTCTCACCCTTGCGCCATTCGGGGTGCTCAGGAATGCCCCGCCAAAGAAAGGTCTCGTAATCGTTGCCCTTGGAAGCGTCGCCGTTGAGGGCGAACTCAAACTCACCGAATGAAGCCTCGCCTTCACCGAAAGCGTCACGGATACGAATACCGTTGGCATTGGCGTACTCCACGATTTTCTTAGCGTCTAGTGCGAGTTTTCCGTAGAAATAGGCAGACCCAGCGTTTTTGACTGGTCGCCTTACATAGTGTGTGTATCCCATAGTTACACCTTACAGGCAGTAATGATACTTAGAGTATCTGAAAGCCACCGCAGTCCGCCAAGAACTCAGCGAACTCAGCGACATTCTCCACGGTGAATGGGTAACTCATGAGCCAGTTTTCCTTAGTGCCGACCCCATTACAGGCGTTACAGGTTCCATGTGTGCGACCAGTCAGCGTCGCCCATTCAGGTTCCAGTTTTTGAGTAGGCATACCTAGACCTTCGCCCACCTTGTCGGTTCGGATACCAGTTCCTTCGCACAGGTCGCAATGCTCACGGGGTAGTTCTACAAGCATTTCACGATACTTCTTTTCGTACTCAGCCACCCTGCCGTTGGCGAGGTCGTAGCGCAATGCGTTAGCGAGTAGTGCTGATTTTTCAGCGTCAAGACCGCCACCGCTATTTGAGTGCCAGTAGTCGGGCTCGCAATGGCTTGCGATTTCCCAATGCTCAGACAAGATGTAGTCAGCGAGAGGTCGCCACCACCACACGTTGTTGCGGAAATACTTACCTTTTTCAGTTGTGGCGTTCACGCCTATTACGTCCATTCCCATAGTTACACCTTACAGGCGGTAATGGCACATTCCAACATCATGCTCGTTCCGCCTCTCCGCCAATGCGTGAGTAGTCCCGACCGTGATAGTCGGTGAGTTGTTTGGTGGCGATTTCTACCGCTTCTTCTTCGGTCGTCGCCTCAACGGTGGTAGTCGTTATGGCGTAGTCCTCAACGAACTGCACGTTCCATAAGACCGGGGCCCCTCCACTATTCGTCATAGGGGCTAATCCATTCGTCAAGGTGGTGAGCCTCAGCGATTGCGCTGGCTGGTGCTTGCAATGCGCCTCGCCACGATACGCCTGCTGGAAGGTTCACCATCCGCTCAAAGTCGCCCTCGTTGCAAGCGTCAATAGACGCAATGCAAGCGTCTATCATGCTCTTTGGTACAGGCGGATAGTGGTTGCTGGTCAGGTGGATTGAGAGGGCTTGGCGCAAGGTAAAGTCGCCGTTAGCCAAGTCTCTTGCGGTGCTACGCCCCATTACGACACCTTCAGGAAGTTGTGGTTTGGCTTCACGATTTGGTTCACGGCTTTGCCGTAGCCCTTGTCTTTGCCGTAGCCCTTCACTAGCGACCACACGAAGGGAGTTACCCCTGCGTAGATGTATCGCCCGCCGTTGAGGTACTGCACGGTGAGCGTGCGCTCACGCTTGCCGTACTTCAGTTCAGCGATTGCCCTGCTATGTCTTGGTTTGATGTGGTTTCTCATACCTGCACCCTACAGGCAGTAATGGTGCTAAGCAACCTCGCTCGGTTATCCACAGGCTGGGGATAAGTCGGCGGTGCGATTGCCCCGCGTACCCACAACCGCCCACAACGAGAACACCAACCACAGAAAGCCGGGGCTCGATGTGTGTGTTCCTATGTATGACGGTGGTGGATAGCCAAGTGGTGAGGGTGGTTTCCCACCCCCACCTACTCGTCTTACAGGTACTCGCTGACGGAAGCGACTGTTGAGGCGTTCACAAACTCATCATCTGAGATGTTGAGCATACGCAATGCGTTCTCAATACCTTGTTTGGTGCGGTTGTATTCACGCTCGCATACAGTCTCTTTGCGCTCAGGTTCGGCAGGAACGAGACCCTTAGGCAAGTCATAAGTTACGCTGAACTGTAACTTGCCTGAGTTTTTGCGTTCCCAGCCGTACTGATGGCATTTGGAGACTTCGGTTACTTCTCCCTTGCCAGCCTTGATGAGTTTGGCAATGGCGGTTTCATACGCCTTTTTTGCCTTTTCATAGTCGGCTTCGTTTTTGTCGTTTGCCTCAAACTTCTTGGTTTGGTCGGCGAGCGACTTCTCCAATGCGGTTATGAGTTTGGCTTTTTTGATTTTGAGGTTGAGCGATTTAGCCATTATCGGTCAGTCCTTTTTGGTTGGTTGTTCATACCTGTACCTTACAGGCAGTAATGGAACTAACCAACTTCACGAAGGCGGAAGGTTGATGGCCCCGGTGGCACGCCTTTTCGCCCCTGCCACCATTTTCGGTAGCAGAGGCGAACGGTTTGGCGTGGGCTACTCCCAGATTGAGATTGCCATGTCTTTGAGTGCGCCCTGTCCTTCATCTTGGATAATGACTTCGGTTTCATCAGGGTTGCCCCACATAAACATTGCCGTGCCGAAGTCTCCACCACGCTTGGCGAGACATACCATTGCCACACGCTTGCGTAATGGGTGTTCACTTGGCGCAATCTCATCATCACCATTATTTGCTACTGGCGAAGCCCAGCCAACGGTGTAGAAGGCGATTTGTTCGTATCCGTGTTTTTCCCACAACTCTCGCCCATGGCTATCCAGCAAGTCATAAATGTCCTTGCCGAAGGTTGCCAGTTCGGTGAGTGTCTTGGTGTTGCCTGCTTCGTCGGTGACTACTGGGGCTACCCAGCAATCCACGAACTTATCAGGTTGTTCCGAGCCTGGGTTCAGGTGAACCTTGCCCAGCATTTCCATTTGTTTGGTGAGTGTTGTTGTCATGCCTGAACCTTACAGGCAGTAATGGCACTTCGCAAACGGCGAAGCCACGAAGGGGGGCAGCCCCGGAATTTCAAACTTTTCAGTTTCGACTTGCATTCCTGCCTGTGGCATCACAACCTGTGTGACGAAGAAGTCCCATGGTGCCGGCGGGGCCGGAGAAGCGCTATCTCTATATCTGACGGTGGTGGAAAGGAGTTAGTCTTGGCTGACTTCAATTTGAGGAACGTCTCCAACTGCTGGAAGTTCGGTAATGAAGTACCCAATCCTGTTCACGAAATGCATTCCGCTTACAATGAAAGTCCCGCCGTCGCCATCAACGTAAGTCCACACTCGCTGAGGGTCTACCCTCGCCGTGCGCCTGACATACACTTCCTCGGCACCGTAGGTCTCAAACATTATCCCGCCGTTGCCGTCGTCAAACGAAGCGTCGGGGTCTAGGTGGTTGACAATCGGTTTGTACGTATTGCACCAAGCCTCCATAGCGTCAATCATTTGACGTTCTTGTTCGTGAGGAACTCTTGCGCCACCCCAAGGAAGATGTCCTTGATTGAAGATGCAGAGAGAGACTCGCACGTGCCCGCAGCCTCTTCCGAGTCCCAAGGAATGTCCCACGACAACGGCTCAATGGAGATGATGGTCGCAGTTTCGTGTCCGCCATTATCCCTGAAATGCGAAATTGGGTCGTCGTCCTCGGTCTCGTAGATGTATTGGACGTTGATGTCAATCGTTTGTTGGATGAGGTATTTAGTCATGCCTGCATCCTACAGGCAGTAATGGTAATAGACAATTTAGGACAACAGCCACTTTTTAACTTCGTCACTGTTGGGTTTCTCCCAATACGGATAGCACAAGAATTCTCGGAACAAATTGAAGTCGTCCCACTCGGCGCTTGGGTCATCACCCCATGAAGTGCCACCAGTAATTACGAAAGAGCGGTCCCCATCTACGACGAGCCCCGATACGTCTCTACCATCGGCGTTGTAGACGGTGTTGATTGCGTCTTTGAGTAGTTCTCGTATCTTGTCGGGCATGGTTTCGTCCCACTCTTCACCCATAAGCCACGAACCGCAGTATTCAAGGCGAGTCATGTCGGCTTCGGTGAATGTCATGCGAGCCAATCGTGCCTGACATTCAGGTTCGGTTTCTCGGATTTCCACAGTCGCAAGGATTAGGTCAGCACCCATTATTCACCCTCTAACGGTTGGATGTCGTGCTTCGTGCACCAATGGTCGTAACAGTCATCACAGAGATAAACGTCGTCCTCGTAGATGCGTTGAGTGTTGTCTTCGTTTGCGCCAATCGGTGCCAAGTTCCATTCGTCAATCATGACGACATCGCACTTGTGGCAAATTTGCTGTCTTGTTGTGCTCATAGTTAGACCCTACAGGCAGTAATGAGACTAAATGCCTTTACGGTAAGAGTTCGCCGTACGTGGCTTGCGTTCTGTTTCATCAAGTTCCCACCACGGCGCCGGCCCCGCGTTCACGTCTTCCGCGGGTTCAAAGTCTTCCGCGGGTTCAAATAGTTCCTCTTCTTCGTATTCGTTATTATCCACGAAGTCGGGGCACTGCTGTGCGCCACGTGCAATTCTCTTTTCGGCTTTCTTTCTACCACGGCGCTTGCCGAACTTGTAGATGATGATTCCGTTGATTAACCCCACTACTTCGCCCCATGCATCTGTTTATACTCGGGGTAGGTGTTCCCGATGATTTCATGCGGATTGGACTCCTCGTAGCACTCAAGGTTGAGTGAACCGTCATCGTTGAATGAAAGGATGACGTTGTAGATGGTGTCCTTGTCGCCGTTCTCTCGGACGACGTTGACTTCTGCGATGCAGAAACCGGGTTCCCAGTCAGTGAGTGGAATGTCGGCAATTGGAATGTTCAGTTGATGTTTCATGGTTGCACCCTACAGGCGTCAATGGGTCTACACAACCTCTGACTGCTCGGAGACCATGAGGTGGAGACGGATGTCCAGAAGTAAGTCAGTCATCTCGGACGTTGACACGAGGTCCCGCCCCGAAATCTTGCCGATTGTTGAATCAAGAAGTTGGAGTGCCTTGTCGCGCGCGGGAGATACGTGGCTATGTCCCACGGTGGTGGAAGACTCATCCATGTTCGCCATCCTTCCATTCTAACTCATACTCCTCGACCCAGAAATCTTCTCCGTTGTCTCGCTTCATCAGCGCCTTGAGTTCTTCTTCGCCATCGCAGTAGAACGCAATGTGGTCGTCGTCAACGCCGTGGATGTCCCGTTCCGCGTCATCTTCCCATTCCGAGAATGAAATGTACCAAATAGCGAAACTGTCAGGGTCGTTGTCGTCGTGATAGTGAACCGTGCAGGTTGCGCCAATGGGTTTGCTAGGCGATGAAGTCATTGTGTATCTATTCCTCTCGCACAAGCATCAAAGTAAAGTTTGAGTAGGTCATGGGTAAGTTCCAGACATTCATGGTCGGTTGCTTCTTCGCCGTCAACGTCGTTGAGCCTGCTTATGCCTTCAGAAACCCACCCAGCGAAACCGCCGTGCGAGTCAATGACGCTCTGTAGTTTCTCGTCTGTATCAAAGGCTCTCAAATAGCAGGAGACCCAAGTGTCAAGCGAGATAGGTTCGGTTTTCATAATTGGACCTTACAGGCGGTAATGATAATAAGCGCCATTAGGAAAGTTCCTCAAGCGCTTTATCCCAGTTGTCCCGCTCCGAGCCAACCATGGCGTTCACGAAGTAGTAAGTCTTGCTGAATTTCATTGACAGCGTGTCAAAGTAATCATAAACTTCACGTGAGTTCATCCCATGCTCGGTGATGATTACATGAAACTCCTGAAGAATCTCGGCTTGTTCTGAGCGGGGAAGGTTAGTGAAAGCCTCTTCACATTCATCCCACACTTTCGCCGAGAAAGCCTCAGTGACGAGACTCATGAACTCAGGGTTATCCATAAACTCGGGGTTATCCATTTTGGACCACGCCCACAGATTCGCTGTTTGCTTTGTCCTCAAGCATGCCTTGCCAAGTAAGCACATCAAACAGGACTTCGTCAAAGGACCCCTTGAATGGGTACCCATGACAGAACTCGTAGGACATGCCGCTTCCTTGTGTTTCAACACAGAGTTGCAGTTCGTACATGGCGTTGCAAATGCTTTGTACCGCATTGGCAAGGTCTTTCAATTGGCGTTGTGTAAGTGGTTGTTCGTCGTTTGTCATGCTTGGACCCTACAGGCGGTAATGGGTAATTCCAACATCCGTTAACAACGCGTCCACGTGCGCTGACGCGGTCGGAAGATGGCCCCGCGGGCCCAGGTATACCCATATGAGACGCTAGTCACCTATAACCCACAAGAGGTTGTTATGTGTGTTCCTATTCGCTACGGTGGTGGAAGACAAAGGAGAAATACATGGACACAAACAAAACACCATTGCAATACGCACGCACGGAGAGTGGTCGCGTGGACACAGAGGCTTACGTAGGACTAGACGGCGTCATCAAGGCCAACTCGCTGGAAGTAAATGTAAAAATCACTGGTGCACGCATTAGATACGGTCACCTTGACTTACAAGTTACCCCGAAGGACGGGGCCGGCGCCGTGTGGATTGAGAGGAAGAACATCTCGATTCCAAAGGACCCAGTTGCCCACTTCCATAGCACAAAAGTTGCAACTTCTTACGGAAACGCGGCCGAAGCATCCGGATTCAGTTCGGACGTAAAACAGATGATTCGCAAGATGATTCAAGAACAAACAGCAACTGTAAGCAACTAACTGCGGGGCGGCCGGAGTTCTTCGCGCAGATACACGGGTTCGTCTTCGTCAGGAGAAAAAGGCGGCTTTTCAACTTCTTGCGAAACTTTCAAGTTTTCAGAAACCGGATGCGCAGCGGAACTCGCCAAAACCTCAGACTTTTCCGTTTCGACTACCGGAGCCGGCGGCTCATACGGGATTCTTTCTAAAGGTTGGTTTGAGCCGAAGGCCCCGCGATTGTCTGTTCCCATGTTGTCTTCTCCCATTACTGCCTGTACGGTATAAGATACTATGAAAATCACCGACGAATATATCGAATCACAACGCCCTGTATTCAATCAGGTGCCCGACCTAGAACGATGCCTGTACGTATTGCAGTTGTGGCAACGAGACGAGCCCAACTCAAGTCCATATAGATTTATGAAGGGCTACATGCTTCGTGAAGAGGCTCAAAATTGGGTGAAGTGCAATATCCTTACCCACTTCTCCGAGACTGAAATCAAACTTGATGACCCCAAACCCGAAAAACGTAAGGATAAGTACGCGCGCATGGAGAAGTACGCGCTCGACAACATCTATCTCGAGTTCACCACACAGCAATTAGTGGATGTCTCGGGGCTCTCGGCGGGCACGCTGACCACATGGATAAAGGCCAACGGCTGGTTCAAGAACGTGGGCCGTGGTAAGTGGGAAGCCCGCAACGCAAAAGAAGATAGAAAATCTGTCTAGGGTTGTGAAGTTTCATTACCGCCTGTAGGGTGTAGGTATGACAAACACAACCAACCCAACCACATCCACACTTCCCGAATGTTGGCAGGCTCTCGAAGACTGTCTCCATGCAGGGATTGACCGAGTAATCCTTTACGGACCCCCAGGAACTGGCAAAACCTTTGCTGGCATGAACATTGGGGCAGTTGAAAACGGTTCATTCCGTATCACCTGCACCGAAGACATGTCCAACCTGCAGGTCGACGGAGCATTCCTACCTGCCAGCGACACTGGCACGGCGTTTAAATGGTACGCAGGTTCGGCGCTCAAGGCTTGGAATGCAGGCGGTCGACTAGTGGTCGACGAAATTGACAAGGCTGGCAGTGACGTATTCGCAACGCTGTTGAACTTCCTTGACAGCCCTGAATCCGCTTCGTGGGAACATCCTGACACTGGCGAGGTATTCCGTCCAAAGCACGGCTTCTCGGCTGTCATGACCACCAACATCGAAGACATGGCTGAATTGCCTGAAGCGCTCGCTGACCGATTCCCTGTGCGGATTCGTATCAACCAGCCACATCCGAACGCTCTCAAGCGTCTCTCCCGAGACTTGCGTGACGTTGCGGTGAACTACGCCGACGCTGGTAGCGACAGAATCTCGATTCGAACGTTCATGGCATTCGACAATTTGCGTAAAACAATGGGCGATGAAAAGGCTGGCAAGATTGTCTTCGGACATCGTGCAAGTGGAATCATTGACGCTCTTGCAGTGAATGCGGTAGGCAAGTAATGTCACCACAAAAGACAACCGTCGAACCACATGCGCTGACACGGCGTGACCGACCGACACTCCGCTGGAGCGTCGAAGAGGTAGGTGCCAAGCGTGGTGTTGCTCGAGCAGACATCATCAATCGCAAAATATATGCACCAGCAGGATTGACAGAACTCGAACGTATCATTCGTGCGCACGAATTAATGCATGCACGAATTACTCCTGCGGAACAACTAGACGATTGGATTAAGCGTGGCATTGCGTCATGGGAATCACTCCAAGCAGTTGAAGAAATTCGAGTCAACTACGCAATCCAAAAGGCTGGGTTCGACTTGGACCACTTGACCGACGGAGCAGAAGACGCTGACGGTGAGTACGCAGTCATCCAAGATGATTGGAAATCTGCAGTCACGTTCGCCGTGGCAACTGCAGGAACGTCGGGTGGCAAGAGGTTCTTGGTTGGCGTACGCAGACAATCAAAATCATGGGCAACCGCACTTCAGAAAATTCAGAAACACTTTTGGAAACAAATCGAGGGCGCTGACACTGGCAAAATCGGTCGTAAGCGCGTTAAAAGTGAACCAATATTCTCGACCGAGGTTCATCGTGGAATCGGATTATCACCAGCAGGATTCGCATGGACCGAGAAGTGGGCTGAGTATCTCGACCGACTTGGCGCTATGCCAGCACCAACCAAATCAGACAAACCTGTCAAGAAAAAAGGTACGCCGAAATCCGCTGGCGCAGAAGAGCAGTCTGAGGGTTCCGATAGTGAAGCCGACGGCAGTGAAGGCAAGGATGAAACCGAAAATGAATCTCACGATATTGCGAACAAGGGTGCGAGCATTGAGGATACGCTTCGTGACCTGTCTCCACTCAATTACTCATCGAGTGGTGACGCAACTTGGGGCAAACTGATATGGGGCGACACGATATTATCGAGGGTCTCAAAAGGTACACTCGGCAAAAAACGTATCGCTGTCAACTACGGTCGGAGTCCACGTCGAATTCATCGACTTTACACTGACCCTCAACGGCGCTGTTTCGACCAAGAACGCAAATCCAAAGGCGGAATCGTGCTGGTCGACGGTTCAGGCTCAATGAGCCTGTCTCGAGAGCAGGTTCTGCAGATTCTCAAGGTTGCCCCAGGGGCATTGGTCGCTATCTACTCGGACATCGACGAGGGTAAAGGTAAACCGAATATTCACATCCTCGCCAAAGACGGTAAGTGTGTTGAAGAAAAGAACATGCCACACTTCGGTTGTGGAAACGGTGTCGACTATCCAGCGCTTGAATGGGCAATTGGACAACGCAAGCGCAAAGAACCAATCGTTTGGGTGACCGACGGTGGAGTCTGTGGCACTGGTAGCGGTGGATTCATGCAGACAATGGCGATTCAGTGCATTAAGACTGCCAAGAAAAACAAAGTAATTTGTGTCGACCATGTCGACGAAGCAGTCAAACTAATCACCGCCATGAATGCAGGACATACCGTGAACCACAAATATCCCGAATACTTCAGGCAAGTAATTCGACAAGTCGGCGGTATGGATAAGATTCAGACTGTCGGCAGTAAATGACAAAAGTGTTTCAGTGCGTGGACTATGGTTGGTTGCGCGCACTGATGCAACGGCGTGCCACCGGGGGAACCCTTCCGGACGTTCTGCGTTCTAGTAACGAGACGTTTCTGTGCTCCATGAGCACAACCCGTCCCTCGGTGGCATTGCCGTCCCCCAAGATGGAGCCCCACAATGCACGAGCATGAACCAGTCGACTTCTCGGCGAACATCAGAATGACCTACAAGCAGATGCTCGAGGTATCGGCGGCCATCCGCTCACGGTTGGTGTACAAAGTAATCAACGAGGGTGACAGTGATGAATTCCCCTACGCACAGGAACAACTCGAGGCGCTCGATGAGGTTGACACACTGCTCTCGGTACAAATCGAAACGGCCCTACAGGACTGGGAGGCCGGCGTCGCGAGAACCGAAGCAGTAGTTCTCGATGACGACAAGGCCATTGAGGATTTTCTCTCGCCTGGTTGGGATGAGCCCAAAGAATAAAAGTTGGAAGTTTTTTGTGTTGGCAGCGAATCTGCGGCCGGCTTCTATTTCATTTTACTTACGGTGGTGGAAAGGTCTAAATTAATGAAAGAACGTTCTATCCCAAATGCGTACGAAGTTGGCGATGGCCACGATGCTGGTACATTGAACCCATGTTAAACGCCAATCAACCGCCTCGACCCAAGAGTAAAGGATGGCTGAGACGCCGTACAGCGCGAGCGCGTAAAGCAATGTACACAGTACAAAGTTCATCACTCCCATTCGAATCTTCGCCCGGACGTTCTCTTCCTTATCGAAGAAGTTCTCCTGAAATTCGTTTACCAAGTCGTCGTGGTTCAAATTTTTACTTCTTTCTGTTTGCAAACAATCTGGTGCACTCTTTGGCGAGAAAGTTCGAATTCGTCTGCAATAAATCTAAGAGATTTGCCACTGTGATGCAACTCCATTATTCGAGAATTTCTGGAGGCATTTGTGGCCGGACCTGGACGCAGCGGGCCCCATTGCCATCCTGGAATACTTTCAACTTTTTCAATTTTGGATGCGGGCAATTGTCCCTTGCGGCGGCGCTGACGGAGGTAACCAACCCAGGACCCCAGTGGCTGAAGAGCCCCGTCTACGTACTCCAGGTGGGTTGCGGGAATCAGGCAGTGCCCCTCGCGTTCCCGGAAAGAATTGATGGCTGTAATTGTTAAGTTGAAACGCGTGATGTTGTCCATGGCTGCGACAATAGCAAACAGAATATAGTTTTAACTGTAAATATTCACACTTTAAACAATTATTGTTCTTGACAAACCTTGACGGTGGTGGAAAGCAACCGTGAGTGCTGTATTCTTGGTTGATGC
>Ga0049080_10000412_pt1 | contig 14405 bp, 22 predicted proteins | sample GreLakmeER15MSRF_FD_66716 | JGI IMG/M metagenome (GOLD analysis project Ga0049080, IMG submission 66716) | Freshwater lentic microbial communities from great Laurentian Lakes, MI, USA - Great Lakes metaG ER15MSRF | ecosystem: Environmental > Aquatic > Freshwater > Lake | place: Great Lakes... | reverse complement strand
TGGGCTTGGTGCGCATGATCATCGTGAAGAAGATACTTTGTATCTCTGATGACTTGATACGATTCACGAACTCCATGTAGCTATTGAGATCGTCATGCTTCTCAAGCTTATCGACTGCCTCGAACAGCATCATCACCAATGCACTTACGTTGTCAGGTACGGCTGTCGTCTTAGGATTCTTGACCACATCCTCGAACTTCAGTAACTTACCTTCGACCGCAATAAATGCCGCGATAGATTTGGCAAACGATTCACCTGCAAGACCTGCCAATGCGCCCATCATCGCGTTCTCTGAGAACTTGTCCCGATTAAGAATTACAGGAGAACACTTAGCCAATGAACGCGGAGACACGAACTGCTTAACCGCTGACGATGGCTTGAAGATGAACTCGTTGTCGTTCTGATCAGGATCGAGATAGGATTTAAAAGCCTTGGGGTTCATAGATGCCCAAGCTCGGATCGGTCTAGCAATGCCATTGGCTGTCGCCCATACATTCCATGCGTCATGCGTAGGCTTGCTCATGTGAACGACACAGACACGATTACCAACGTGACCAAGCATCGAGTCACCGACACCATCGCTTGCGTTGTTGCTTGTACCAAACACGATGCTACCCTCGGGCAGAGGCTCGTCACCCACACTACGCTCAAGCATCAAGCGAGTGAAGATGATCTGTAATAGTTTTGGTGCTTTCATGAACTCGTCAAGCATGATCACCTTCTTCTTGCCATTGCCTAGCTTGAAGAGAGACGACACATAGTACTCAAGAGTCTTGCTCGTATGGTTGGGGATAGATGCCGCGATGTCCATCATGTCCTTGACAGGGCAGTCAACATAGATGAAGTCATACTCATCATCACCCATGTCCTTGCGTAGAGAACTTAACAGCGATGACTTACCGATGCCAGGCTCAGAGACTACGATGCATGTAACATCATTACCTACTGCTTGGATCAGGCTCTTGGTCTCGTTGAAGTCAAGAGACAATTTGAAATTTACTTTAGACATGGTTTACTCCAGTTATGGTTGAGGGAAATTAGGTATCAGTTACCGCTGACGCGTTGTTTAAGACCAGCTTGGTCAATCTCAATGGTGAATGATTTGTCTGTCTCATCCACAGTCACAGTTGCTTTCTTCAATCCAATAGCAACAATGGCGCATCTGTAATATTGAAGCGCGTTGTTTGTTCTGTTGTACAGGTACAGCACGAATCCAAATGCGCACAGCAAAACAATCTCTAGTTCAGTCATACATCACCTTTAATGGTTGGAACTTACTCAACATATCATCGACACTCTCTTTGACAGTTGCGCGGACATAGCTACTCTCGCGCAGATCTTCCAATGAAACTCCATCCAACGCGGCTTCTAGTTGCGCCCGCGCCGTCTCAATCTCGGCATTGTTTGTCAGGTTAAATGCTTTCAGCGTGTCACAGATCTCTTTGGCTTGACTGATCGTTGACTCGTATATCTTCTTGCGCTTGACCTTGCCATCGTCACCTGCTTCTGCCTCGGTACACGCATTGCTGATGCGTGAAGCAAACAACACAAGACGCTCGCTTGCATCTGCCATCGCTCTGTCAATGATCTCTTTGACCTGATCTTCGTAGTGGCTAGTTAGGTCGTCAGCTATGACTGACGAGATACTTGACCTGAAGTCGCTCTTGGGTACTTGTGTCACAAGCAAACGCATACGGAACTTGGTATCCAATAGATCAGGCTCAGGGTATTCTGTGCGATCAAACATGTCGCCTTGCTTGAATGCCGCATCGCTAACCATTGAGGGATACTCAGCCTTGAAGTCCTGATACAAAGCCTTGAAGTCTTTCTCTAGTTCATTGAATTCCTTCATGAACTTCTCAAGCCCGATCTGTGGCAATAGGCGCATCTTGCCTGCCCAATCGTAGGTGCATCTCTGAAGCCAGTTATAAACTGTCTGCCGATGATTAAGGAGTGCCTTGTGCTTGGGCGAGTTGGACAATAGGTTCTTGGTGAACTTGCCTGATTCTGAAGTGGCATTCTTCAATGTAGTCACCTCGTTAGAGATTTGTCTATCCTGTTTGGTAGCAGTCCACACGTTGACCTCTACGCTCACGATCAATGCAGACGATGCAAGTGAGATCACTTGCTTGGGTTGTTGTAGTTCAAAGTTCATTTAAATACTCCGTCAGTTAAGGATGTTTTATTAGTTAAGATAGTCGGATGACTCTGAGTTTGCTTTGAAGTTCATCTCTACTACTTCAAATACAGCGTTCAGTTTCTCCATTGCGTCTACGCGTGATGTGCCTACCGCGACCAAGCACTCGCACAAGTGGCGAGACAAGACCGCGATGTAAACAATGTCAGGGGTTTCTTCCTGCATCATTACCTTCTCGATAGCCTCGTACAGTTTTACTGAGCGATCAGCTATCTCTTTGACTTCCATAGTTTCTTCTCTCATGGGATTACCCTTCGTTAGTTACATCAATGTAAAACTCGTACTCATCAGGATATGCGTTATGCAAATCTCTAATGAAACAAGTAAACTCATAGTCATGGATTGCGTCTTTGCATACCTTGGCTACTTCACCTACATACCACCATGCTGTGATCGCGTGGGTGTTCAGCCTTTTGGGTATCTTCACGCGCCTCGTAGTTGTTTCTACTTCTCTCATCGGTATAACCCTCCCTTGTTGTTGATACCCTTGAGGTCATCAAGGTCTGTGATGAGCATGTAATTGCTCTTGTGCATAGGTGCGACTGTGCGCCTAGTGGTGCGTGACTCATCCTCACCACATGGCATACACAAGCGATACCCTGCATTGGAACGCTTTGCGGAGAACGTGTCCCCGCACCGCGAACAGATTGGCTTCATGCGAGACATGTTTATCCCACAGATTCTGTGTTGACAGTAGAAGTCAGCAACATGTAGTCTTGAGTACCGAGTCCCTCATGGCTGTCGCCTTGAATACAGAGGTGCATCTCATACTCAGCAGTTGGCTTGTTTGCATACACACCGATGATGCGGTTGTTGCACAGAAGTATGTGTACTTCGTAGGGCTGTGCGTTGAGGATTGACTTGCGCAATACTTCGTACACAGTTGGATGGACATGGAGGTTGTTACCCAATCCCTCTTGAATGTCAATGGCTAGATCTTTCATACGGCTCATACTGATTCCTTACTGGTTGATAACTGAATGACATCAGGTTTCCCTGACGGACTAAATAGCGCTAGAGTCTGAATCTTTCTCAAGCGCATACGCTGAGTATACCCTAACTTTACACTTAATGCAAGCTGATGTATAACTTTCGTCATTAGGACTATCCCTATGGTGGCGGCGCACAACTTCTCTCGCATCAATTCGACTAGCGAACCATTTGCTCAAGCGTTGGCACTCGTAGCCCTCGGCTTCATCTTGTAATAAAGTCATCTGTCAGACATCCTTTTCTTTCCGATGAACGCAAGCCCGATGTCTAGCACCCATGCTTGGAAGTCCCACTCATCCCAAATGCCTTGACGCACAAACTCATACGCCAACTGGAATTCGATAATTTTCATGTCGTGTCTCCTACATTCCTATCCAAGATCAAGCGCAGGATTGCGCTACGCATTTCCTTCGTGATATGTTCATCTTTTACCTGACTATAAATGTTCAGGATCGGTGTCGGTACATCTTCAGTTGCAATGCGCTCCCATATGTGATTGCCTGCAATGTTCTCCCAAAACCAAAACACAGGTGGGTTGTCAGCAAGTGCGACAGTCCACAGGTGCGCGTTCTCCCTTCCAGTTCTGCTTACATCGTTGATCACGACGTAGCCATTGCCTATTGCGTAATTCATAGTGTCCCCTTTGGCTGATGCGTTGTTTACAGGATGTTGTAGCCCTTGAGCCATCTGCGCGTGTCCTTGCCCATATGCACTACGGACAAGTCAGCGAACTCATTGTCGATATCCCTGAACTCATCAAAGTCAAAGTCGGGATCGGTTGTGTTCAGTAATAACTCTCTGTCGATATGCACTTCGTCAGAGAACTGTGTATCTGCATCGTATGCAGTATGTTGTGTAGGTACTGCTTTGAACTTGGGTAAGCGCAAAGTCTTACGCACTTGCCTTGGGTATGCCTTATGCATGTCATTGACATCACCCTCGACATGGTAAACAGCGTGGCTGTCAGCGTTGAAACAAAAATGAACGTTCATAATAATCTCCAGTTGTTGCAAAAGTTTTGGGACATCAGCCAACCCTGACGGGCTAACTAACGAGTGGTTGTAATGTTCTCCCAACCAACTGCGTTGATTATAACATTATTAGGGGATAAATCAAGTGTTTGTATAACTATCGTCATTAGTGGTGTCAAAACTAAAAGTGTAAAGTTAGCTTGGAATTGACGAAAAAAACTGGAATTTTGGAATCTAGTAGTAAGGTATTACTTTGTATTGAGAATGAGACGGAAAGTGTGATTGGTACTAGGTTAAAAAGAACTAATAAGTACTATATATATTACTAAGTTCCAATATTCCAATTATTTTGGAATTTGATTGCTTGGGGAAGAGTGATGTTTGCACACCCACTTTCTTGCTTCGTAAAGTTATGCGATGCGAAAACTTGCACCTTGTGATGAACATGAACGAACGAGGAAACCTCCAAACTGGCTATGTTCACAAAATAAATTGGAATTTTGGAATTTTGCTGTGGATAACCCTGTTTTTCCCTTATAAATCAACAACTTGCGCGGTTCCAACTTTGCAAACCAAATTGGAATCTGACTGGAATCTGTGCGCTAAACATTGGAATTCCAATTTATTGGAACAAATTCCAACTTATTGGAATCGGGTTGGAATCTTGGAACCGACGTCAGGGTTAGCTGACGCGCTATATAAATTACCCTCCATGCGTACGCCCACGCGCACAAGGTCACGCGCGCGAAAACAAAGAACTGGTCTCAAAATTTTGGGACAAAAAAAATACCGCCCAATCTTTCGACTGGGCGGTATGGGGTGAGAATGTTATTTAGTATTGTAAGTTGACCAGTAGGCTTTGACCGCTAGTCTATGCTTTGCGCTGTTTGCCGTTGAATCACTCTGGCGCTTTTCTGCGGTTACCGCACGTTTATCAAGTGTGCCAAAAACCTTTTCAACCGCCATTGTGAAACTATCATTGCCGTTGCGCTCTCTAGGTTTATCTTTATTGATAATCCGTTTTGCCGCATCTATTAGGTCTTTTAGTGAATTGTGAGCATATTTCCGAAATTTATCTCTAGCCACTGAAACAACAGTGTGCAAGGGTTTATTATACTTGTCAGATTTTGTATTATTTAATAATCCAAATTCAGTCCCAGTATAAGACCATGCAATAGTAGGATTCATTTTGATAATTTCTTTGCCCTTATATTTTGTCGCCAAAATTTCGGGTGTAATCTTATCGGGTGAATTTTCACTATTGCCAATTTCAATATACATTCCAGTGTCACCCATATAAAAATAGGTATCACCTAGCAATTCAGTAGACCTAAGCGCAAAACCCTCATAAAGATCAGATTTTAACTTTTCCTCTACTTTTGTGGGAAATTCAGGGTTTTTATCCATTACCCATTGGGCAATAGCTTTTGACCCTTCGCCATGTTTTGCTATTTTATAACCCGCATCTTTGTTGCTAACGGGCAAAGACATTTCAATGGCATTAGCCAAAATAGTTTTTTTAACTACCATAATATTCTCCAGTAATGTTAAAGATCACAAAACTGAATCAGTAGGATTACTGACCCAGTGTAAGTATTATATAGCAAATCCCCTGACCCTGACGACTTATTTAACGCACGCTCACCCACGCCCACGCACGCACGCCGCTAGGTGCGCCCGAGAACACATAACTGGTATCAAAAGTCAGGGACAAAAAAAGACCGGGGGGACAAGCCCCCCGGCTTGGCTCAGTGTGGATTAATCACACTGGATTTCGTATTTCACAACCGTTTCGGTTGCAGTGCCCACCGCGACCTTACGGCACGTTGGACTATCTTCTTTGACGTATGCATGAAGTGCCACTGAAAACTCTGGCATGTCATAGTGATAGTCACGATTGATTGACTCTGCCCAATCCCTGGTAGTACGGCACTCGCCGTAAACTTCGAGAGCTTTAAGCACGTCGACAATGCGACCTTGCTTGAACGAATCCAATTCGCGCATGCTTATCAAAATCTGGGGCTTTTCGAACCCAGTGTAAATTGACAAACGGTCGCGGGAATCCATTAGAGGGCGGATAACCCTTATGAACGCCGTGATTTTCGCTTTGGCATTTGCCAACTTGATTTTGCCTACTTTGGCACGTTTGATCGTGTCATTAGCATCGGCATTAGCTGACTTGAAAACGGAAGCGATAGTTGGTTTTTTCATGATCTCTCCAATAAAAACCTGGTTTATCCCTTTCACTCCATGTGATCGGGTAAGAGTATTATACACCAGACTGGGGCTTGTAGGGGCGCACGCCCAAGCGCACACACGCAACTTGACGCGCCCGCAGACGAATAACTGGTATCAATAGGGCCGAAGCCCTATTGGTTAGATGTAACGAGTACCGTTGTAATGGTTCTCAGCGTGTTCAGCCTGACCATCCTCTTCACGCATGTCTTTACGTACTTCTTTGTAGACAACGCCTGACAGGAAACCGCCAAGTATTAGGAAGCCAAGGTGCATATAGCCATGACCATAACCTCCGCCCTGCCAACCAACAACAATTAACAATGTGATAACTACTGTGAACAATATATAAGCTAATGATTTCATGATTTTCTCCAGTTTGATTTAAGGTGAGTGGCTCTGTCACAGCCACTCTTGGGTTTATTAAAGGTCTAACAACATCTGTGGTGACCAGTATTTATTGATCATTACTTCAGCAGGGTAGCCTTGGATACCTTGCATAGACAGACCAAACACAACTAGACTTCTTGGCGTTCTGCCATTGTCACTCTTAAGAATGTCAATCACTTTATGGTATTGACGATTACCTAACCACTTCCTGCAATCCATCAAGGCATTTGATTCTGCTAAAGGATTAGTTGTGTCGTATTTAATTTCGTATGACATTATGTTCTCCAGTTAAAAGTTCTTTGCATAAAATTCGGCAATTGACATGTTGCGTGTGTTGTAAGCATCACGATTAAACAGTCCGCCCTCGCCTGTCTCTTTACAATAGATTGAGACTTCATTGTCATGTAAGTCAGTGATGACAAACCCGTCTAGCTCTATCTTAAATCTAGGGTAATAACCTGACTTAGCATTGTCTGAGTCCGTGCGCCCCATTCCCAGGTATTCACAAGGAATGTTCTCACACTTGCACTCTTCTAATGTCATGGCTACATCCCATGCCATATAACTAAAGTCAAATTTACTCTGGTCTACTTCAATCATATCTATCTCCAGTTATCCACATCACACCATGTGATGCAGTAAGTGTATTATATCCCATACTGGGTTGATTCCCTAGCCAGCCCTCCCAGACCGACCCCCACCCCCCAGATTCCTAAATGGGTCCCCCTCGCCCCCCATACCCCAAGATATGCACAAATAACTAAACACTTTCCAAAAACACCCCCACCCCCTTCATTTTCCGTCACGGGTATCAAACTAAGCGTATTAGGGAAAACCCCCCCTATAGGATTCCTACCACCCTATCTAAAATATGTGGTATATTTAAAAAACATTAACGGAGTGCCACTTTTCCTCCTATGCAAGACCTAGTACCAAATATTGATGCTAACGTGCCCCTACCCGCTTCAGCCACAGAAGCGATGCCCGAGCTTTCCGTCAAGGAAGAACTCGAGATGCGAGGTAGAACAGTCAAGATGCTGGCTGACTTACAGGGTAAACCCGTAGAAGTTACAGAAGAGCATCGCGGCGAAGCCATGAAAGTGGTTGAGCAGGTCGCTTTAAATAAGGCTGACCCCAATCTTGCCCAATATCCCAACCCAACTATTGCATACCTAGCCGGTATGGTTGCTCAATACGACTACATGGTCGTGCGTGAGTTGGTTGATTTGAAGAAATATGTTGTAAATAAGCTACTGCTTGAGACAGATAGTCAAGACCCCAAGGTCAGACTCGGTGCAATCAAGGCTTTAGGTGAAGTTGATGGTGTAGATGCGTTCAAGAAACGCTCAGAAATCACTATTAAACATAAATCTATGGATGAAGTAGAGCAAGAGCTGCTTGAAACGCTCCAAAGACTCGAAAAACGCACAATTGATGTCCACGCAAAGGTAGTTCGCAGTGAAAATAACGCCTGAGCAGGTAAAAAAGATCAAAGAGTCCCTGCCGTTTATGCAGGATGAGGAAAAACGTGCAACTTTGGAGCTTCTGAAGGAGTACGACAACAATTCTGTGCAATATGTAGGCAAAGACTCACTCCTAGAGTTTGCAAATCACGTATATCCGGGCTATATCGTAGGCCCGCACCACAGAAGGCTTGCCAGAATCTTTGAAGAGATAGCAGAAGGCAAGAAAAAGCGGGTTATTGTCAATATTGCACCGCGTCATGGCAAGTCTGAACTCATTTCTTATCTAGCTCCTGCATGGTTTCTAGGTAAATACCCGCATAAAAAGGTCATTATGGCCTCTCACACAGCGGATTTAGCGACTAATTTTGGTCGTAGAGTGCGTAATTTGGTTGGTTTAGATGCCTATAAAGACATCTTTCCGCAGGTCGAATTGCAGGCCGACAGTAAGTCTGCATCACGTTGGGGGACAAATTTCAATGGAGAATATTTTGCAATTGGTGTTGGTGGCGCTCTGGCTGGTCGTGGTGCTGATCTTTTCATCATTGACGACCCACACTCTGAGCAAGAAGCTAAAACAGGCCGCCCAGACGTGTTTATACCTGCTTGGGAATGGTTCCAGTCAGGCCCTTTGCAGCGTCTTATGCCGGGAGGCGCTATCATTATCGTGATGACAAGGTGGTCTAAACTTGACTTAACTGGGCAAATCATTGCCCAAATGGGTCGAGAAGAGGGGGTAGACCCTTGGGAAGTGGTCGAGTTCCCAGCCATCTTAGATGACAAACCGCTATGGGGAGCGTTCTGGTCTATTGAGGAATTGCTGTCTAAAAAGGCAGGTATGGACCCCCGCTACTGGCAAGCCCAGTACATGCAGAACCCCGTGTCTGAAGAAGGCGCACTAATTAAGCGTGAGTGGTGGCAGATCTGGGATCAAGACGATCCTCCCATGTGCGAGTTCACCATCATGTCTCTTGATGCGGCGCAGGAATCTAACAACCGCGCTGACTATAACGCTCTGACTACTTGGGGTGTGTTCTACAACGAAGAGACAAAGAACTACGCCATCATCTTACTTAACTCTATTAAGAGACGACTTGAATATCCAGAACTTAAGGCTCTGATATTAGAAGAGTACAAGGACTGGGAACCTGATGCGTTCATCGTAGAGAAGAAGTCTAACGGCTCGGCTCTCTATCAAGAGTTTCGTCGCATGGGCATACCTGTTGGTGAGTTTACTCCGGGTAAAGGACAAGATAAGATTGCGCGGGTGAATGCGGTGTCTGCACTATTCCAAGGCGGGGTAGTGTATGCACCTGATCGCAGGTGGGCAAGAGAAGTTATTGAGGAGTGCAACGACTTCCCGTCCGGCACCAACGATGACTTAGTTGACTCAACAACACTAGCACTTATGCGGTTTAGACAAGGTGGGTTTATCAAGCTTGCAAGTGACGAGCCTGATCCAATACCACTATTTAAGAGCAAGCGTGGCCAAGGCTACTACACGGTTTAAGGATAAATTATGGCAACGAGTTTTATGGACAAAGGTTTGTATCAAGCTCCCTTGGGACTTGATATGGAACAAGCTGACCCAATCGAGATTGAGATTGAAGATCCCGAGAGTGTACGTATTGGCATGGGTGATATTGAGATTGACTTGATCCCGCAAAATGAAACAGACGATGAGTTTGACGATAACCTTGCCGAATACATTACTGACTCTGCACTTGCTACGCTTGCATCTGAATTAGTGTCTGACTTTGACAAAGACCAGAATGATCGCAAAGAGTGGATTCAAACTTACGTTGATGGTCTAAAACTACTGGGCTTGAAGTACGAAGAAAGAACAGAGCCTTGGAACGGAGCTTGTGGTGTGTTTCACCCCATGCTGACAGAGTCTGTTGTTCGCTTTCAGAGCGAAGGCATTATGGAGACATTTCCCGCCTCCGGACCTGTGAAGACACAGATTATTGGTAAGGACACTCCCGAGAAAGAAGAAGCAGCCGCACGCGTGCGCGAGGACATGAACTACCAGCTTACTGATGTAATGCAGGAATATCGTCCAGAGCATGAGAAGATGTTGTGGTCATTGCCGCTTGCTGGTTCCGCGTTCAAGAAAGTTTACTACGACCCAAGTCGTGGTCGTCAGGTATCTATCTTTGTTCCCGCTGAAGATATTGTTGTGCCGTACGGTGCAGCGGATTTATCTACGTCTCCTCGTGTAACGCATGTGATGCGTAGAACAGAGAATGAACTAATCAAGCTTATGGCTGCTGGGTTCTATAGCGATATTGAGTTAGGCGATCCGTCAACAGAGCTTGATGATATTGAGAAACAAAAAGCTAAAGAGCAAGGCTTTGCAGCTATTCAAGACGACCGCTATCGCATACTTGAGATGCAGGTTGATCTTGACTTGCCCGGTTATGAAGACACAGACAAAGACGGAGAGCCAACAGGTATTGCTCTGCCATACATCGTGACAATCGAGAAGGGCACATCTACCATACTTGCTATTCGTCGCAATTGGTATGAAGATGACTCACTGCATACTAAGCGTGAACACTTGATTCACTATCAATACATTCCTTCAGGATTTGGCTTTTATGGATTTGGTCTTATTCACCTTATCGGCGGATATGCGAAGAGCGCGACCATGCTCATCAGGCAACTCGTTGATGCAGGTACGCTATCTAACTTACCGGGTGGACTCAAGTCACGCGGCCTCAGACTCAAAGGGGATGACACGCCAATTCAACCCGGAGAGTTCCGTGACGTGGATGTCCCGAGCGGCTCCATCCGTGACAATATCTTGCCCTTGCCGTACAAAGAACCCAGTCAGGTTCTCTTTGCCTTGTTCCAGAACATTGTGCAAGAAGGCCGTCAGTTTGCCTCTTCAGGAGACATGAACGTTAGTGACATGAGTGCGCAAGCACCCGTGGGTACTACGCTTGCTCTATTAGAGCGTCAGTTAAAAGTGATGGGCGCAGTACAGGCTCGTATGCACTACTCAATGCGTCAAGAGTTTAAGTTGCTCAAGAACATCATTGCTGACTACACACCTGAAGAGTACAACTACGACCCAGAAGAAGGTGATCGCAAGGCTAAGAAGGCTGACTACGACACAGTGGAAGTTATTCCTGTGTCTGATCCCAACGCGGCAACAATGGCGCAGAAGATTGTTCAGTATCAAGCTGCGTTGCAGTTAGCGCAGACTGCGCCACAGTTATACGACATGCCACTCTTGCATCGTCAGATGATTGAAGTGCTCGGCATTAAGAACGCTGCGAAGCTTGTACCTGTTGAAGATGATCAAGTACCTGTTGATCCAGTACAAGAGAATCAAAACATTCTTACAGGTAAGAAACCTGTCAAAGCATTCATGGAGCAAAACCACGAAGCTCACATTGCTGTACACATGTCTATGTTGCAGGATCCCAAGATCATGCAGTTGTTACAACAGAACCCTATGGCTCAGCAAATCCAAGCTGCAATCATGGCTCACGTTAATGAACACTTAGGCTTTGAGTATCGTAAGCAAGTTGAGATGCGTATTGGTGTGTCGTTACCAACGGAAGAGCAAAACAAAGCAGTGCCTCCAGAGATTGCAGATCAAGTGGCAGTTATGGTTGCACAAGCATCCGCTGCTATTACTCAAGGCAATCAACAGCAAGCACAGCAGCAACAAGCTCAGCAACAGATGCAAGACCCGCTTGTCCAGATGCAGATGCAAGAGTTGCAGTTGAAGCAAGGCGAGTTGCAATTGAAGCAACAGAAACAACAGATTGAAGCAGCCGCTAAAGCTGATCAGATCCGTGTTGAAGAAGCTCGTATTGCAGCACAAAAAGAAATCGCAGCTATGCAAGTTGCAGCAACAGCTGCTGCGGCACGCGATAAGTTAGCTAAGCATACAGAGCTTGAAGGCGCAAGACTTGGCGCAGACATTGCCAAGCATAAAGCACAGATGTCACACCAACGTGCATCGGCTGTCGTGAATAGAGCGCAGTCTAAACAGAATCCTCAACTACCCAAAAAAGGAGAGTAATTGGACCACAAGTTATTAGCACACATCATTACGGAGATTGACAAGCTCCGTAATGATCAATCTGTCTTCCTGAATGGAGGAGGGGCTAAAGATCATGCTGAGTATCGGCATGTCTGCGGAGTTATCCGGGGTTTAACTCATGCAGAACAAATTGTCAGAAACCTCGTGCAAAAAATGGAGAAATACGAAGATGAGTGAGTTTGATGTATCCGCTGTGGATCTTTCTGGCGTTTTAAATAAGACCGCTGAAGAGAAAGCTAAGCAGTTGCCTGACCCTAAAACGTTTCACGTTTTATGCGTTGTGCCAGAAGCTATGGAAGAGTACGCTGATAGCGAAGTAGGCATTATTAAAGCTGGTCAATCCATGCACTATGAAGAAATACTGACTCCAGTATTATTTGTAATCAAGCTTGGTCCCGACTGCTACAAAGACGCTACTCGGTTCCCTAGTGGACCTAGCTGCAAGGAAGGTGACTTTGTCATTGTCCGCCCCAATTCAGGCACTCGTCTGAAAATTCATGGCCGAGAGTTCCGCATCATCAATGATGATTCGATTGAGGCTGTTGTGGAAGATCCGCGTGGAATTGCCCGCGCTGCATAAGGAAACATCATGGCAGAAATAAAAGGCGAGGAATATAAGTTTCCTCACGAAGCCCAAGAAACTAAGGGTAAACCCTCAGAAGTAGATTTTGAGATTGAGATTGAAGACGACACTCCAGAAGAAGACCGTGGCCGCAAGCCCGCTGCTCCTGTTGATGAAGTTACAGACGAAGAACTGGCTTCTTACGACGAGAAGGTCCAGAAACGGATCAAGAAGTTTACAAGAGGCTATCACGACGAACGCAGAGCCAAAGAAGAAGCCCTGCGCGAGCGCGAGGCGGCTGAAACATTTGCGCGTCATGTTTACGAAGAGAATAAAAAACTCCAAGCTAAACTAGCTGACGGTAGCAAGATCATGGTCGAGCAGTCTAAGTCGGCTGCAACTAAAGAACTTCAGTCAGCTAAAGATCAGTACAGGAAAGCCTTTGAAGAAGGCGATGCTGACAAAATTGTTGAAGCCCAAGAAGCTATTGCCAAAGCAGCAGTCAAGGTAGATAAGACCGCAGGGATGAGACCCATGGCGGTTAAAGAACCTGAGTTCAAACCAGCACCACCACAGCCAGCCGCTGTTCAGATGAACCCGCGCACTAAAGCTTGGGTTGAAGAGAACCAAGATTGGTTTGGAAAAGACGAAGAAATGACAAGCATGGCAATGGGGCTTGACAAGAAATTACAACGAGAGTATGGTGCGGCTTATATTGGTTCGGATGAGTACTTCCGCACTATAGACGCTACCATGCGTCGAAGATTCCCCGAGCATTTCGATGACGGGAGCGAAGAGGTAACAACTTCTAAAAGAGTTACAAGACCGGACGTGGAGGAGGCTCCTCGCCGTGCAACAAGACCTGCTAATGTTGTAGCCCCGGCTACTCGTAGCACACCACCTGGACGTATCCGTCTGAAGCAGTCTGAGGTTGCGACCGCGCGTCGTCTTGGAGTGCCGATTGAAGAATATGCTAGACAGGTTGCTTTACTTAGAAATGGAGAATGAGAATGGCTGAAACACAAAATCGTCTGAGCCGCGAATTAGAAACCCGTAAGGCTGCTTACCGCCCCGAAGCGTGGCGTCCGCCTGAAACACTTCCTATGCCTGACAAACGTCCGGGTTGGGAACATCGGTATATTCGACTGAGTACGATGGGTCAAGCTGATCCTAGTAACATTTCTTCGAAAATGCGTGAAGGATACGAACCCTGCAAAGCAGAAGAATATCCCGAGCTAATGATGCACGCTGCTACTGAAGGCCGCTTTAAAGGTGGTATTGAAGTAGGTGGCCTATTGTTATGCCGAATCCCCGAAGAATTTATGGCGCAGCGCGCGAAGTATTACGAGCAGCAAAGTAGATCCCAAGTGGAATCAGTTGACAATAATTTTCTACGTGAAAATGATCCTCGGATGCCTTTATTCTCGGATAAAAAGTCCAAGGTCACTTTCGGTTCTGGTACTTAAATTTAGGAGTCCTTTATGGCTTATCCGGTTGTTGACGCCCCTTACGGGCTAAAACCGATCAATCTGATCGG
>Ga0049080_10000411_pt1 | contig 14421 bp, 22 predicted proteins | sample GreLakmeER15MSRF_FD_66716 | JGI IMG/M metagenome (GOLD analysis project Ga0049080, IMG submission 66716) | Freshwater lentic microbial communities from great Laurentian Lakes, MI, USA - Great Lakes metaG ER15MSRF | ecosystem: Environmental > Aquatic > Freshwater > Lake | place: Great Lakes... | reverse complement strand
AACATCGATCCACCAAGCCATATCACTGACGATTTCACACTTGGCCTGATCCATGGAACCAGATCCGTCACGGGCAAAGACAATCAAAGCATTACTGCTTGGTATTTTAATTTCGTTAAATTGTCTGTATCTCTTATCTTCATTGATTGGCTGTAGAACTCTGACTGGGTCTTTAATTCCAGCAACATGATTTAGTTTTTCAAGAGTTCCCTCAGCAGCCTGACGCTTCAAGGTCTGCATGAGAGTTCTTCTATTGTGCCTAAGAGATTCTGGTCCTATCAGACTGATATTGTTATACTTGATTTTAATTTCATCGTAAATTTCATTTGGCTTTTTCTTTAGATTTGGGAGTTGAAGTTCGTCCTGCATAAACCTCAGGACATCTTCCAAATCAAGATTGATTGTGATTCCTTCAGCCTCTCCTTGACCTGCTCCATTGCCTTTTCCCTTGCCATTTTGCGGATCTTTGCCTATGACATCTCCGTCTTTACCATCCCCTCTTCCAACTCCCTCGCCACTATTTCCATAAACAATATGAGGAATGTCAATTTTCGGGATGTTAATGGAAATCTTGCCATTTTTTCCACGATTTTTGACGATCTGTCCGCTCTTGATGAATTTTTTCAGGGCTTTTCTGATTCGCCCTGAAATTACATCACGGAAATGCTGCCAATCTTCATGAATGCGACGAGGCATAGCTTAACCGTCATCTTGTGACGGATTCCTTTCTGGTTAAGGAGAAACAAGCTCGATACCGCATGACATGTCATTTGGATCGCTTGCAAAGTCCTTGATCTTCATCGAGAAAAGAAGATCAGTATGATCGTCATTCAAGGCGGAAAACAGATCGCCAAGAGTTCCATCTTGTGACCAAATATCCATAGCAATCTCATCAATTTCTTTCATGAGTTGCTTGACTTGAGCAGACTGTAACCAATGGTTCTGAATGGTCATGAATCCTCCTTACTGATCGTCACCTTTTTATAAAGTTAATTCAATCATCACTCGTCTTCGGCTAGATCGCCACGGGAGAAAATTCCGCCAACAAATTCTAGAACATCCGTTGCACTTCTCTCGTTGTATCCAAACTCTTTAACGAGTCTTGTCTTGACTGCATCAATCTTTTCTTGCAAGTCTTTGTCAACAACACTCGCTCCGCTCATATTGAGTGCGCTTAACTTGATGGTGTCCTTGACATCCTCGAAAAGTTTCGCCTCAAGAGCCTTGCGAAGCTTAGGATTGGAATCCCATTGAAAACTCTTGCCCTCATGAGCAAGATGGCCGATGAAGGCGGCAATCTGACGGCGGAAATCATCACATCCAGTATCTGGAATCTGAATCTTTTCCTCAATCTGACGCATCAGCCTTTCGTCTGGCTTGCGGTCTTGACCAGTGATCTGATCCTTAATCTTGCTCTTGTTGATATATGCCATGAGGTTATCGATGTAGTTTGAGCAAAGACGCTTAATCGCTTCCTTATCGCCGACCAAAGCCTTCTGAACCTCCGCTTTCAAGATTTCAGTCAACTTCTTGACTGCAAGATCGATACAAGTGATGTAACGGCCAACTTGCTCCTTATTGGTAAGCAAGCTGCAATGGTCAAGGCCGTCACGCAATTCATTGAGAACCATGAACATGTTGACATAGTCATGATTGTTGGCAAGGCAGTTGGAAATCTTGTCCTGTAGATATCGAACTGAAATCCCACCACTCATGCCCTCTTCGGGATACTTGTCTTTTAGTTCCTTGACAGAATCTTCAGTCCATCCTGCAAGAAGCCTGCCATCATAAAGTTCTGCCTTCTCGACAAGGCTAATCTTGCCATCTTTATCATCAGCAAGACGAGTCAATACACTCCACAAAGCGGCAATTTCAAGAGTGTGTGGAGCAATGTGTTGTCGAACTTTACCGGGACCATAGTCCTTTTCAAGAATCCTTAGCTCTTCGTTCCATCTAAGGGTGTAAGGAACATCAATCTTGGTTGTACGATCACGGAAAGCTTCCATATATTGGTTGCTCTTGAGCTTCTGAAATTCTGGATCGTTTGTGTGCGAAAAAATTGCCTCGTCAATGCTTACTTGAGCAAACTTCTTTGGCTTGATGCTTTGTTCTTGGGATGCACCAAGAAGGTCATAAAGGAATGCAGTATCGAGCTTAAGTGCTTCAATAAACTCGATTATTCCTCTGTTGCCAGCACAGAATTCTCCATCAAAAGAGAATGATCTTGGATCGCTGTCTGAACCAAAGTTTCCGATATTACGGAAGTTAATATCACCTGTTAGCTCTGTGGAGTCTTGATTCTTTTCATCTTTGGGCTGGAATGTTGCGATTCCACAACGATTGGCTTCAGAATGGACCTTTCTGACGACCTTAATATGGTTGTCAAGAACTTTTTGAAGGTCACCCTCGTATCTCTTCAGAAGTTCGTTCATAAAGAAATTGCAAAGAGGATCAAGTTCGTCATTGCATTTGAGAGTGTAAATATCGCTCCTCTCTTGTGGAGTTGCGATTTCTTCATGAATCCTGTTGATATCTGCAATGATTTGTCCACGAACTTCCTTGGGGAGCAACTTAAGAGGTTGTTCGTGCATTGGGCATTCGCATTCTGGGTTGTTGTAGATCCCATCAGCGCCTGTAGGAAGATTCACCCATTTGAAGCTATACCAAGCTCCAGCATCAGTCTTGCTGTATTTCTCAAGACTTCTCTTGATAAGTCTGAGAATAGTTGACTTTGAACTGCCAACAGGTCCATGAAGAAGAAGAATTCTGCGTTCTGTCCCGTATCCGCCTGCCGCTCCCTTGATAAACTTGACGAGAGAGTCCTTCATCGGGGTCAAGCCAACGATTGGACAATCTGGATCATCAAAAAACTTGTAATTGACATATGTCTTGCGGTATTCCTCAACAGGATAACTTCCCTTTTCCATGATCATGTCATAGATGGTCTGCCATGAATTACGGATGAGTTTTGGATTTTGATAGCAAAGATCAATATATTCTGAGAAAGAAATTTCAGTATTGATTGCCTTGAACTGTTCACGATTGAAATTTGAAATCACTTTTTGCAGCTTGTTCATTATATTGCCTCCGGCCTACGGATGTTTGCATATGACACAGACTTACCCGATTACATTATAAGCCAGAATTTGACATAAAAAAACCCCGGTTGTAAAAACCGAGGAATTTTTTTTGAATTAATTATTTTTTACTTAACTTCGCCCCATGAATTGTCACTTTCTAAGTCATTTATCTTATTATATGGATCGGGATTTTTTCCTGCTTCTTCTGCTCTTTGTCTTTCTGTAATTACTTTTGGTAAATTATGGTTGAATCTATAATCATGTCCGCTGCTTTCGCTATTCCAGCGGTCTGTTCCTTCTGGATTTGCAAATTGGTACTTGCAAGCAGACATAAGCTTCTTCTTTGATTTGCTTTTGCAATTCGGGCATGTTACATCCTTGTATTTGCCCGAAGGATCGTGAGAAGTAAGCTCCTCATAACGGTGATTACATTTCTTGCAGGAAAATTCATAAAAAGGCATATCAATCCTCTAGTTTCTTAAGTTTTTTATATGTTTCGGAAATCATTTTCATACGAGTAACGATTGAATAAAAAGACCAAAGAAAAGTTTTTTCACAAACTCTTACAGCCGTCCTCATCAAACGAAGATTAATATCCCTGCTCTGAAGAGCAATTTTTGCCTCTTGAATTGCAAATTCTTCTTTCAAGAAATCGTCATAATTGTCTCCAGACTCTCCGTCTTGCTCAAAAAACTTGTCGATATCTTCACGAAAATCTTCATTTTCGTCGTAGTTAAAATTTCTCATTTTATCCCCTTGATAAACTTGGGTATATCTTTGATGCTGATTTCCAAATCCCTGCAATTCTGTTTTCATTCACAGTCATTCCCATGCAAGAAAAATCAATTCTTGAAAAAGGTATGCTTGTTTTATTTATCCACTTGGAAGTCACAAACTTACCCCAACCATTTGAATAATCACAGCAAACGGTAGAATTTTCAGATTTTGAATCACTTACCAAACCATCGATCTCAGAAATACCCTTAAAATCATGAATTTTTTCAACTGGAAAATTTGCTTCCTCAAAATCCCTTATGAAAATAATTTCGGGTTTGACAAACAATAAAGACTTTGTCTTTTCAAATTTCGGACTTGTCATTATAAAATTATACAACTCTTCATCAACCATTGGCTTGTGATATGCGAATTGTACATTGCATTTTCTTGGCCAATTGAAAATATCCATATTCATTTTTTGCCTAACACATGTAGCCAAGACCTTGCAATCCGGCAAAGTCTTGGCTATTGACCAATATGTCAAAAAAGACATCCAGTCATGATGTGGCAAATAATCACAATTAATGGCAATCGTCAAACCATTGCCAAGTGAAGAAATCATAAACTAAGGTAGTATGATTTTTTTAAGTATTATTTTGCTGGTATGCTTGTAGCAAAGATCTGGCAACAACTCTGTCCTTTTCTTTCTCGTCTTCTGACAAGTCAGAGTAAGAAGTATTTGCCAACTTCATCCTGTTTTCCTTCTTCTCAGGCTTGGTCGCATAAATGGGATCATCATATGTGGTCGCCACACTGGCCCATCCTTTATGAATAGCATCAGAAATTTTCTCAATGTCTGTTTCGCCATTTTGCATCAAATTAAGAGCGAACTTGGCGCTACCCTTATTGGCCTCATATCCAAATGTTCCGGGCTTTGAACGGCCATAATGATAAGCATTGTCCAAAGCCTCATCACTTACTTGAGCATAATGATCCAAGTCATTTTCATTGAAAATCTTGGATTCCATAAATTCATTAAAACTACGCATATTTCAAACTCCTAGAGTTAAATTAAAGACCTGCTTTAATTAGCTTGGAATAATAATATGGTTCTTCCCTCAAATGAGCAACAGCAATTTTAAGAACATCAACATCATTTTTGGCAACTTCTGTATCTCTTCCCATTTTTCCCTTGTGTTCTTTCTCTACCCTCAAACCAACGGAAAGCTGATTGGTTTTCAATCCTTTAATATCAACTCCGCCCCTGTCAGCAAGATTTTGAATCTTTTCATTTGTTTCTAAAAAATGCCTGAATTTCATCTCTAGCCTTGAATGAAAAATTTGGTCTTACTGGTTTTGCCGGTTTTGCTGTCCCCTTGGCAATCAACCTCGCAGGACTACGGACTGTTCCAAAGTCAAATGTACCTTTTCTCAGCTTATTCTCTAAAAAACTTTGAAATGTAAGCATGAATTATCTATCATCTACTGACCAATATTCCTCATCATCAATCCAATAATGCAAACACCATCTTCCTGACATAGTTGAATATTGTCTGTCTATTTTGATTATTCCGGCATGAATCTTCCTGTGACAGTTCGCACAAACCACAACTGTATTCTGGTCAGAATAGATTCCTCCCTCATTTCCCTCAGTTATCCTATGCAAATCCAACAATTCATAAGTGTCACAAGGACAAAATCTACATTTGCCTTTTCCCTTCTTTTTTGCTTTTTTGTCTATATTTTTTTTTCTTCTTGGCATGTTTGTTTGTTCTCAACTATATATTTTAGAAGGAGAAACAAACATGAACAACTTTTATGAAAACATTCTGGGCATCATAGCTGTTATCATCATTGGATTCTTTGTCGGATGCGGCATGAGTAAGAAATGCTGTTCTTGCGAATGCTGCAAAGGAACTTGCGATTGTCATGTGCCATGCAAATGCGTGTGCAAATGCTGCGACAACAATTCTTGCACACTTAAAGGCGAATGCTGCAAAGATTGCAAGTGCTGCAAGGAATGCGGCAAGACCAAGTGTTCTTGCTAAATTTTCTTGATTTTCTCGATGATTTTTGTTGTGCTGATGCCCTCAACTAGAGGGCATCTTTTAATTTCCGGCACTATTCCATGTCCGATAATATCTTCTTCCCTGTAATCCTCGCCCTTAACCAAAACATCGGGACTTATTTTCTTGATAAGTTCCAAAGGTGTATCATCATCAAAAACAATGACATAATCGACATACTCACAAGAAGCTAAGAGCGAAATTCGATCATTAATCGAATTGATGGGCCTTCCATCCTTTAACTTGGCAACACTTGCATCTGAATTAACACCAACAACAAGTTTATCTCCCTGACTTTTGGCAAACTTAAATGATTCAATATGACCCCTGTGCAAAATGTCAAAACATCCATTCGTGAAAACAAGTTTGAACTTTCTGTCACACAAAAAGCCACAATCATCAAAAGAAATTATTTTTGAACCAACATGATCAATTGAAAATAAAAGATCATGCTTAGTTATAGGTTTGTTCTTTTTGTTCAAAACATACAATGTTCCAGCCTTAAATGCCATTTCTGAAGAATCAATAAGACTAAAACCTCTTAGAAGGAACATAGTCAAGAATGCAACAAAACAGTCTCCCGCTCCTATGACCGACTCAGCAACTGCTGGACTTATATCTGGTCTTATTTCACGAAAAACACCATTATCAAATACACTTACACCTTTAGAAGCTTCTGTTATAACAACAGATGAACCAAGAAATTCAGACAAGTAAATTCCAGCATCAAAAACTGTCTTTTTGCCACTCAAACGCAGAGCCTCTTCACGATTTGGCTTGAATACCGTACATCCACGCCACTTTGCAATATCGCCATTCTTAGGATCAACAATTGTGATTGGAAATTTCTTCAAGATTGAATTGTCAAAATAATTAAAAATACCCTTACCGTAATCAGAAAAAATAACAGCCTGATAGTGCTGCTGCCCAAAATAAGATAACAAATTCTTTACGGCATTTTGAAGATTATCATCAGTCAACCCATAATTCTGTTTTTCAAAATCAATTCTGGATACCTGAAAATTGTCTGAGAAAAACCTTTTCTTGCGTGGAATTTTATTTTGTACGATCTGAGAAGCAGAGTTGATTTCTATTCCTGATTTTGCAAAAATCTTAACCGCTTCCTGATCAATCAAGGAAACAAGGCTGACATCTGCGTTGAAATTGCCAAACTGACATGCAACATTAGCTGCTCCACCGGGAACAACTTGTGGATCATTGCACTCTGATTGAAGTATTGGTATCGGATATTCCGGCGATATCCTCTTAACTTGCACATCAAAATATTCATCAATCATAGAATCACCCAAGACTGCAATTTTCAATCTTGGGCCATTTTTGTCTCTTTCCAAGAATTGCAAAATATTTTCCATGAGATATAGTGACCTTTAGGAGGAAACATGATTACTTTCATTCTTTTGTCTTTTCAAATTATAAACGGCTTAGGATTCAAGATGATTGACCCTCAGGCCCCTGCTGTGTCGGTAAAGGTAAATTAATGCCTAAAATAGAAGCCTTATCAAGCCATTCAGCTTGCTCACGCTTGTTTTCACTATTGACCTGCTTGAATTCAGCTTTAGCAAAAGATTGGAATTGCTGAATATAATCTCTCAAAGACTCGACTTCTAATCTAGTTAGCTTAATTGCACCACGCATGTGGTGGTAATCTTCCCAAGCCTCAACGGCAATAGGCACAATCTGCCTCAATAAAACAAGAATAGCATCAGCGTAAACCCTAATCTCTTTTTGAGCATGACTGTCTGCTCTCAATGCCAAAAAATGAAACAAGTTGTGAAGATCAATCTTCCAATAAAACTCTGTGTAAATATTAAGAGGCAAAACCATTCTGGCTTGCTCTCTCGCAACCCCAGATTTAATCATATATTCGTAAAAATTATAATTATTGTTTGCATCATCAACTATCTTTTTAATACAATAGGAAGAAGAAGCACTTGATTCATCAATGCTGCCATCTCCTCCCTGCTTGTTTATTGAAGATTGTTTTCTCAAATCGCCACTTGCAGGAAAATAAAAATCATCCTTCAGAATTGAATACCTAGCTGAAATTTCATTCGTTGAACTCATGCGATGCCTTGCCCATTGACGACAAACGAAAATAGGCATCTTTACATGAAACTTAAATTCAATCATCTCTAAAGGAGTCGTGTGAGAATGCCTGAGAAGGTAACGAATCAGACCACGATCTTCGTTGACAGTTTTAGTGCCATCTCCATAACTCACTCTAGCAGCCTGAACAATGGCATAATCTGCCGTCTTTCCTTCAGGAACGACTCTAGGCATAACATCCACTAAGGTGACATGCCCTTTGTCAAGGCAATTAATTGATTTCTGGCTTATAGAATCCATAATATCGGGCATGATCTCATCACCTTGCGATTATTTTGTTCCACAATCCAAGTGATTATAACACACCAAACAATCAAAATTCAATGCAAAAAATCAACCAGAATGATGACCAATTTTCATGATAAAAATGCCAATAACCATAGTAATCATTCCTATGATTCCCCACTTATCCACCTTAACATCAAATAAAAAAACAGGTACAAAGTAGAATACTGCCATATAGACAACATCCCACATTAGTACCAAAACAAAAAAGTCTTCCTTATCTTTTGTTATTCTTGTTGACCAATACCAAAGAAGATTATAGAAAACGCCTATTAACATGCAAAGTGAAAAATAAGTGTAACTATTTTTATTGAAATGTTCACTAAAAGCAATATATGCATAAGAAAAATAAACCATGCCTGCTAAAAGCAAAAACCACCATTCCATATACCTCCTTGATAGGAACTAGCTGAATTCCATCCAGCCATAGTATGTATGCTTAAAAGGCTTCTTAATTAATTGTTTTGTCACCAAAAGTCATGAGTGTTTTTTGCTTTTCTTTTTGCGCTTAACTTCTCTGCCGCCAATTATTTCTGGATATTGTCTTGCGAATGGACCTCCAAATAAAGGCATCGCAAATGTTGCCACACTAGCTGTACTTGTTCCAACTTCTGTAAGTTTAAGCCATTCTCTGAAAGATAAATTTTTCATCATCACATAGGTGGGCCACCGCCACCGCCTCCACCTTGAATTGCAGGTTGCCATCCACCTGTCTGAAAATTCTGCAAGTCTGGCCTTTTCATAAAATATCTTTTTCTAATTTTTGGACCTTTATCAGGCCTATTTCCTTGAAGATATGTTTTTTCAGTACCTGTGTTAACCATCCTGATGTCAGCGCCAGCAGGACTCATTGATCCCTTAACAATTTTCCAAGGCTGTAACTTATGCCATGTTTCTTTCCCCTGTGGGCCAAGAGCAAAATGAGAAGAAACCCATGGCTCAACAGTAAAAGATTTCTTCAACATTGGAAAAGAAATACCCTCTTCGTCCTCAAGACTATCCCAATAGTCTTGCTTCTTGCCTTTCTCTGGGGAATCTGTTTCCTCCAAGAATTTTCTAAATCCACTTAAACTGTGTTCCATAAACCTATATATGTTTTGTAATGATATATGGAGAATAAAAAATGCAATCTCCCTGTTTTTCATCTTTTCGTGATTTGCTTGATCGTTGGGATAACCAACTTAAAATCAAGGAAAATATTGACTCAATCAACAATATCTTTGATAAACATGAACTAATTCTATTCTTCAAAAAAGGAGATGACTACTTTGGTGCGCCCGAAGATAGCAGAGTCATCTTTGCAAAGCTCAAAACAGACACAGAAGATGATCCAATGATGCCCGGATTCAGACAAGAAGCAAGATTCCCAGCAATTAATTTAGCCAAAATAATCAATGATGATCCTGAAAACTCAACAGAATCAGTATTCAGCATCAGAGATTTACCAAAAATCAATGTTTGCAGCAGGGAAGATGCAATCGATAACATCATGAAATTTGCCAAAAAGAAATCAAAGAAAAAATGAAAAGAATCATAATACAAGCTGGAGGAGATGGAAAGAGATGGGAAAATTATCTCTGCGTTAAAAAACATTTCATCGAAATAGAAGGCGAAATTTTAATCGAAAGAATTGTTCGCCAAGTTAAAAAATATACCAACGACATCCACATAGTCGGATCTGATGAAAAATATAAAATTGAAGGATGCAATTTACTAATACCACATCAAGACCCAAAATGGAAAGATTGTTCAATCTTCAAATCATCAGAATTTCTTTGGTCAAATGAAAGCGAAACTATTCTCATGGCAGGAGATGCCTACTACACCGATAAAGCAATTGATCTCACTTTCAATCACGAATTAGATTGGAGATGGGTTGCCAGATTGTCACCATCAAGCTTCACAGGATGCGAATATAAGGAAACATTCGCATTGTCTTTCAAAAAAAATATGAACAAAATAATATCAAATTATATTGATGAAATTATTGAAAAACAAATCATGAGACTGTCAAATTATCACCTCATGGCCAAACTCGCAAATAAAGAGATCAATGACATAGAAGGATGCACTGATATAGAAGAATTAAAAAATTATCCGAACATAGCACACATCGACGATTGGACTGAAGACTTCGATTATCCCCATGACTTTGAAAGATGGAAAGAAAGAAGAAAAGAAAAATGACACTTCCATTTCCAAAAGATAACGGGAAAAGAATCTACACATGCTTTGTGTGCGGGGTGGGACATGATGATTTTGAAAACTATAAAAATCATATTATCGAATCTCACGAAGAAGGCAGAGATTATGTTCTATGTCCTCTTGCTCGTTGTGGCGCTCCCGTTCGTTGTGTACGAACACACTACAAAACAAAGCATCCGCATGAAAAAATTACGCCGAAAATCGGACAGATGAAGGCTATTATATGGAAAGACCAGTCAGCCAAGGGCGGAGGTCTGAAAAAACGCAAGCCCAAGTTCCGTGAAGGATACATGATATCCAACAAAAACGGAGGCAAGGAAATGCACTATCGATCAGGAATGGAATGCGATGTCTACGAATGCTTGGAAGCAATGCCAGAAGTTATTGGATACGAAGTAGAACCACTTAAGGTCCAATATACATTTGAAGGAAACATTCATGAATACAACCCTGATCTAAAGGTTGCATTCGATGACGGAAGAATCGAAATTTGGGAAATCAAACCGGCAAACCAAACAACATTGCCAAGGAATAATGCGAAATGGACAGCATGCAACCAGTATTGCCAGCAGAGAGGATTAGGATTTATGGTATTGACGGAAGTCGGGATGGGAAAGCTCAAACAAAGATTGAAAAATATAGTTCAATAAAAATACTAGACGAACATATCGTTCACCAATGCCAAGAAAGAGAATTTGGCATCAGATGGCTACAAGGCGCTCATCCACAACTAGGAGCAATTATCCAAGGCCAACATGGTTACGAAACAGTACAAAAATTCTCAAGATATAAATTCTAACTATTTTTTTTTCAAAAATGGCCTAAACAACTTAACTGGATTGTTTTTGGTATTCTCAAGGCTATGTCCACAAGGACCATAATTGCCCAATATCTCCTCAAACCTGAAAACATCCCTTATAAACCAATAAACAGCCTTGCTTCCACACAAACTCTCATCAACATACCTTATCTCAACATTTTGCTTCCTTCTGCTGTTAGTGTGATTCACCAAAGCTCCATATCCCAATGGACAAATTAAATAATTACCCAATTCAATCTTGTTGTTTTCAACCTTTATTTCAGAAGCAAACTTGTAACGATCCAAAAAACATGTTGTTCTGTCAGACTCAGAACCTCTCTCAACCAAAACTCCAGTAATAGGCATATATTCTCCTGCCAAAATATCTCTGGCAGCAAATACACCCCTTCCAGCACCAACTATTTTTGATGCCGAAATGTAAAAACGATCATCTTTTTCTTCAAATACAATCATTTTTTTTGATAAATTTTAGTCTGCAAAATATATGGAACTACTTTCTCTTGAATCTTTTCATAAAAATCCTCTATAGAACCATCATTGACTAAATAATAATCAAAATACATCAATTCTGAAGGTGTCGAAACATGATGATGCATTAGGATTTGTTGATGGTCAATTGGACCTTCATTCAAATTATTTTTCGCCCAATCCAACAAAGGTCTTATCTGCGATTCACTAGGATTAGGATCATTATTCAAATAACCCGGCCTATAAATCAAAAACATAATTCCATCTTTTTCCTTGATTCTCTTGGCTTCATTGAAATATCTTCCATCACTAATGATAAGATTTTGACCATTATCCCTTAAAGCAATTTCAATCCAAATTTCATCACGAATTTTACGATATCCATCTCCAATAAATTGAAGACATTGACGAATTGGCATAAGGAAACCGGGAGGATTTTCTGGAATTCTTTTCCATTTTTCTATAAAATCACGGTCAACCCCAAAAGCATTGCAAAATGTTTCTTTGACAGCATTGGCAAATGCTCCCCTAGTCCACTTTATGTCATATTGATTGAGTTTTATTGCCAGATAGTCACAAAAAGTGTCTTTTCCCATGGCAAGTTGCGATGTACATCCAATAACTTTCATAGCATTCTCCCTATAATAAATTATAAATGGAGTTTACACGATGGCCAAGAAAAAAGAAATAGAGAAAATTTGCGGAAACTGCCTCCTTTACAACAATGAAAAAAAAGAATGTAAAGTTGCAGTCTTAATTGAAGGACAAGAATATCACATGCCTGTCCTCACCCGTGACAAATGCCATCTCGATGAACTAAATATACCCGTCAATCAAGTTAGATGGTGGGTAGAAGATGAAAATGGAAATAAAATCGATGGAAATGGAATTGTAAAAGTCGAATACCCAACCGAATTTTTCGGACAAGAAAGGAAATAAATGCCTTGTAATCCCCCTTATAGAACTCCAATTAGCAATTTAGGAGTACAGCCGGGAACTTTAGGACTAGTTCCTTGTATTTGCCCGTATTCAACTTGCAATAGTTATGTTTATAGCGACTACTATTTCAATTCATACAATACATTTACAAATTGCTGCACTCCTTGCACCCTTTTTACGGAACCATCGTATAACCCAGCTAATAATCAATGTTTCAGTAGAATTGCCCTTGGAGGAACTGGTAATTATAATCCTCCACTTGAAAATGATGATTTTCCTTTTAATCCACTTATTAGCGGCGTTCCCTTTTACTTTTGTCGCTTTTATCAAGCATCAATATATAGCGTTGAAATTAATTTTGAGGAATGCTGCTGCTCTTTGGGGGGAGTAGTAGCTAATTCTGGGACCGTAAAAATAAAAATGGGAGAATGGACTCGTAAAGATTTATGGTGGTACGGGTATTTTGCCCCGCCTGCATCTTTAACTGAAGTTGGATTTTTATCTAGTTATTTAACTGATCCAAGTGTTGGTCCGTGGCCAGAAGGGTGTGGAAAACCCACAATACCTTACTGCGGCTGGAATTGTAGATCGTCTGATCCTGATGAAAATTGTTTACTGGATGGAGCAGGTAGACAAGCTTTTGTTTTCACTGTAATCAAAACAGAAACCAATTGCAACCAAAAATTTTACTATGGCCATAATGAAATTCCGGTAAATGGTGGTGATCTTTTAACATTTCACTATAACATTTTACCAACAAGTATTCCAAGCTTTACAGCATATAGTTTTGGCATTGGTGCCGAGTATACTTATCCAGCACAAACATTACCTTTTACGACAGACTGTAGTTTCGATGTAGATTGCGCTATTTGGATGTATATGGGCTCTCAAGGTGGTTGTACAAGTGGATATTTTTATGGCTATGGTGGTTTAGCAAGTCGGGGTGATATTTTTCAAGCAAAAAAAGCATGCTCTGGTGGCAATCCAACACCGCCAGCTTTTCGCAGAAGAATGCTAGAAAAGCAAGTCCTTTCAAGAATAAAGAAAGTGCATTACAAACCTTGAGCCTGTTTGATCATTTTGTTGACTGCATCGATTTTCATATTGATAATCTTAGACAACTTCTGAGGATCGCATGATGCGATATCCTTGGCAGTTTTAACTCCAGCATCATACAACTTGTTCGCACGAACCTTGCCAATATTTTCAATTTTGCAAAGATCAATTAAATGTACAGGAACACCATAAGCAATTCTCCCTTCCAATGTCTTGAACCATCCAGCCTTATTCCAAGAACCGCTCATACTATCCAATGCAATCAAAACCTGACTCAATCTATTGAAATCTTGCTGAATGCCTCTTTGAAAACTTGCTAAAGCCTGCGAATTGGTTCCGCTCAAAAGACAATAATATGCATAACCAGCCTTGATTGCTCCGTCCAAAAGAAAACCATTTTGCATTTTTGCCTTATTAGCGTAAAGGCTCATTTCTTCCTTTTCTAATTTATTTACAATATTTGACATTTGGCTATCAATGTTGCCAATAGCAAGAGACAAAGCGTGATCATCATCTTGCTTATTCAAATCAAATAATTTAGAAAAGTTGAAATACAAGTGGCTCACATCAAATGGACTCATGTAGAACATACTGGCCACTTTACCAATAGTTTTGGCCTTCCACTTGCCATCTTCCTCTACAATTGCCCCACATTTTT
>Ga0049080_10000404_pt1 | contig 14500 bp, 15 predicted proteins | sample GreLakmeER15MSRF_FD_66716 | JGI IMG/M metagenome (GOLD analysis project Ga0049080, IMG submission 66716) | Freshwater lentic microbial communities from great Laurentian Lakes, MI, USA - Great Lakes metaG ER15MSRF | ecosystem: Environmental > Aquatic > Freshwater > Lake | place: Great Lakes... | reverse complement strand
GTATTTGTTTCATAGGAGCAACCGGTTCTACCGGTGATTATTACAACGCAACCGGCGTTTTAGGTATTACAAACACTCCAATACACAATAAATCTCTTGCTAGAATTGATGTTGTTTTTGAAGCTGGAAATACTTTCTCTGCTGGTGCTGCCGTGAACGCCGCAATGACTAGAAAAGACTGCGTGGCAATTGTTGGTAACTACAAAAGAATTACAGGCATTCCATTAACCACAACATACGCAAATCAACAAGCAGACTTTGGTGTTACTTTTACCAGCGAAAATGTTGTGTATGTTGCTGGTAGAAAGAAATTTACTGCAGGTGTTGGCACAACAGTTAACATTTTAGAAGCAGATTTAAGCCCAGACGTTGCTGGTTGTGTGGCAAGATGTGCCAGAGACGCTAATATTTGGACTTCTCCAGCAGGAAAAACCAGGGGCCGTATTTTAGGCGTAGTTGCAATGCAACAAAACTTCAGTGAAACTGATGTGTCTTATCTGAATGCAGGAGACGTAAATCCCGTAACAGTGTTTCCAGGAGAAGGCACTTTCTTGATGGGAAATAATACTTCATTTACAGGTTCTGGTTATTTGACCAAGATAAATGGCATTTTGTTGGTTGCATATTTAAGAAAACAATTAACTAGTATTGCACAAAAATTCTTATTTGAAATTAATGATGCAAGAACCAGACAACGAGTTGTGGCTGCTTTAAGTCCCGTTTTAGAAGGAGTAAAAACAGGAAATGCAATTTCTGATTACCGAATAGTTTGTGATGAAACAAATAATACTGCTGCTACTATTGCAGATAATAAATTAGTAATTGATGTTTACATTAGTCCGTACAACACAGCAGAAACATTAGTCATTACAATTATCAATACAAACACCTCTGAAGCATTCACAGGTTAAGGAAAAATAAATGGGTAGCCATTCAATAACAGATTTTATCAACGGATTTGGTGGTGGACATAGAATTAACCGGTTTAAAGTAACTGGCAGCATTCCTACACTTAATACTACAAACACTGTTACAGCGACAAATCCAGTAAATACCCCTAAAATGGTAGATTTTACTGATTTTCATGTTAGAGCTGCTTCTTTACCAACATCACAACTAGGTGTGATTCCTGTAAATTTTAGAGGAAGAACAGTAAATTATCCGGGAGATAGAATATATCAACCATGGAATATAGTAGTAATTGATGATAATAAAATTTCAAAAGATTCAGACAAATCAATATCACTATATCGAGCATTCCACGAATGGCATGAACGAATAAACAGCCATGTAAACAACCTTTCAGCATATGAAAAAAGTGGTGGTAACACAGATCCAAGCCAACATTTTGCCGGTAGAATAAAGGCCGATGGAACAGTTCTTAGTATCAATAATCCAGCATGGACTATAGAACAACTAGATACTAACGGAGCCAAGACTATAAGAAAGTTTGAATTGTGGAATTGTTGGCCGGTTGCTGTTGGTCCTGTCGAATTGGATATGAGTCAAGATAATGTGTTATCAACGTTTGCTGTTACTGTGGTATTCAGTCATTTGAAATTTGATCTCAGTACTTCTACTACTACTGGAACATTTATTTAATAGGTGAAATTATATGGAATTAGAACTATTTGGTTTTAGTATAGGCAAAAAGAAACAACAAGAAACCGTCGAGAATCGTGACGTAATCACTCCCGATTCTTATGACGGTTCTTATGTGCTAGAAACCGGTGGTGTTTTTGGTACATACGTTGATTTTTCTGGTGCAATTCGTGATGAAAATCAGATGGTTCAACACTATCGTTCAATGGCTCTTTATCCAGAAGTGGATGCTGCTATTGAAGATATTGTGAACGAAGCTGTAGTTTTAGATCAAGACAGAAAACCAGTAAAGTTAAATTTAGATCACGTAAATCTATCAGACACCATCAAAACAAAGATGTACTCTGAGTTTAATCATATACTAAAACTATTAGACTTTTCAAATCGAGCTGGCGACATTTTTCGTCGGTGGTATATTGACTCCAAGATTTTTTATTATAAGAAAGTAGATAAAAACGATCTACGAAAAGGTATTCTTGAACTGATTCCTATTGATCCAGTAAAGATTAAAAAAATCAGAAAGATTGAAAAGGATAAAGGATATTACGGAGGAATTGGGCCATTTTCTCCAGTCAAGAGTATTCAAGAGTATTACGTTTACACCGACACAGATAAAGATGCAGCATTTCCAACATCAGGTACTGGTTGGAAAATAGCACCAGATACGGTTGCTTACGCTCACTCTGGTATTATTGATTCAGCAACCAAGCGCGTTGTTGGTTACCTACAAAAAGCTGTTCGTCCTTTAAATCTGCTAAGACAAATTGAAGACGCTGTTGCTATTTACCGAATTTCTCGTGCACCAGAACGTCGTATTTTCTATGTGGACGTTGGTAATCTACCAAAGCAAAAAGCTGAACAGTATCTACGTGAATTGATGAATCGATATCGTAACAAGATTCAATACGATCCTGCTACCGGTCAAATTCGTGATGAGCGTAACCATATGAGCATGCTTGAAGATTTCTGGATGCCTCGCCGTGAAGGTGGTCGTGGCACAGAAATCAGCACTCTAGACGGTGGCCAAAACCTCGGTCAGATGGAAGACGTTCTGTATCTGCAACAAAAACTGTTCAGAGCATTAGGCGTTCCACTTTCCAGAATGATGGGCGAGAGTGGTTTCAACATGGGCCGATCTGCTGAAATCACCCGAGATGAAGTGAGATTTAATAAATTTATTGATCGTCTACGCCACCGTTTCTGCACCATATTCCTAGACATTCTAAAAACTCAAGTGATCCTTAAGGGAATTATGAGCGAGGAAGACTGGAACAGAATCAATCAAGACATTACTTTCAGATTCAATAACGATTCTTACTTCACTGAATTAAAAAATAATGACATCTTGAGAGAACGATTAGACATTATTGCTGCAGTAACTCCTTACATTGGTAGATTCTTCTCTGGTGAATACATCAGAAAGAATTTCTTAAAGCAGTCTGAAGAAGAAATTTTAGAAATTGATGCTCAAATAAACAGAGAAATGCAAAAACAATTAGAAGCCCAAGAGATGCAGGCATACCAACAAATGATGTCTGGTGAATCGCCAGAAGAAGAACAAGCTCCAGAAGAGGAAGCACCACAATGAGCATCCCAGAAAAGTTGGTAACCATGATTCTTAGAGGCCATGCAGACAAATTCAAAGCAATTCTACAAGAAGAATTACAACATCGAGCTTCTATTATCATGGAAGAAATTTACCGTATTGAAACCGGTAAACTATTAGAAAGTGTGGAACAGGCAGCACCACCAGCTGTCGTTCCTGCACCTACACCAACTCCAGTTTCTGTAAAATTCTTACCAGAAAGTGCTTATAAGCTAAGAGACGGAAATATTGGTATTCTAAGCCCAGTGGAGCGAGAAATGGTAGGTAAACTACACGAAAGTCTAAATAATGATAACAAAGAACGAATGGTAAAATTACTCTCAGAATCTCAAGAATCTTTTAACAGAATCTTGAAATTAGCAAAAGCTCAAAATAAAAAGTAAGGAAAATTATGGAAAACAGTCAAAACCTACAATCATTCATAAATTTAGTTGTCAATGAGAATCTGGCACAAGCCAAAGAAGTTCTCAATAATCAACTAAATCAAAAACTCGCTGATGCTCTAGAAAGAAAATTTGAAGAATTTGCTCCCAGCATTTTTGAAGCATTAGATCCTGTCGGCAAAGAAGACGACGATGTTGACAATGACGGAGATACTGACAGCACTGACAAGTACCTAAAGAACCGCCGTGACGCTATCGGTAAGGCTATTGAAGGAGAAGATGAGGATGAAGCCGAGGACGAGGAGCAATCTGAGGAAGAAGAAGAAAGTGGGTCCGAAGAAGAAGAAGATGAGGAAGCAGATGAGGACTCAGAAGAAGATGGCGAAGATTCAGAAGAAGAGAAAGACTGAAATCAATGAAACTAATAACCGAGACAGTTGAACAAGTAGAGTTTTTAACCGAAGCAGCTGCTGACGGTGGTAAAAATTATTTCATTGAAGGTACTTTCATGCAAGCTGATACCCTCAATCGAAACAAAAGAATGTACCCAAAACACATTCTGTTAAATGAAGTTAATCGTTACACCAAAGAGTTTGTAAATAACAGCCGTGCTTTCGGTGAACTGAACCATCCAGCAGGCCCAACAGTAAATCTGGATCGAGTTGCTATCATTATTAAAGAGTTTAAATGTGATGGTTCAGACGTTTACGGTAAAGCTAAAGTAATGAGTACTCCCATGGGTGAGATTGTTAAAAATCTTATCAATGAAGGTGCTCGTCTTGGAGTTTCAACTCGTGGTATGGGTTCATTAAAAGCCAAAAACGGATACAACGAAGTTCAACCTGACTTCATGCTTTCTGCTGTAGACATTGTTGCTGATCCTTCAGCTCCTAATGCGTTTGTAAACGGCATCATGGAAGGCAAAGAGTGGATCTGGGATAACGGCATGTTAGTTGAACGTCAAATTGAAGAATACCACCGAGAACTTTCTAGAGCGTCTGCTCGACAATTAGAGTCTAAAGGTATTAGACTGTTTGAAGATTTCCTAAACAAATTAAAATGAAACTACCTATAAATTCACTACAAACTTTAGTTAAAGAAGCATACGATCCAAAAAATCCTTTTGGTCCACTGTTTCCTGTATTACCAAAACCAACACCAGTAAAACCATCAGGACCGTACGTTCCAACTCCTGGTGGTGTAAAACCAAAAAATCCAAAAGTTGTAACACCTAAAACAACAGGCAAAAAATCAAATTCTGGTGTGTTACCAAGTTCAACAGGTGCGGGTGGAGCAGTTGTTGGTGGAGGCCAACTACCTTCTTTAGGAGGTTCAGTAGGTGATATGTATGGTATGATTAAAGATGTTGCTAAAGGTGTAGGAGCATTTGCTGCAACTCCACCAAGAGAGCAAATGGCAGCAACAACCGGCAGATTAGGTGGTCTAGGATTTTCTAATCAAGGTATTGAAGATCGTATGAAATATTATAAATCAGTAATTGGTGGAATAAATCCACTAGGATGGTTGGCAACTGCTACAGGCGGTGCTGCTGGACGAGCAGCTAAAAGCGGTAGTGTTGTGGGAAGTGGATTACTTGGTGGATTGGCCAGTTTTACTAAACAATGGGCAGACGCAACCACAGAAGAACCAGCTAAACTAATGACTGCTGCTTTGTATGATCCTCGTTCATTGGGAAGAATGAAATAAAAACGTTAAAACTTAGTAAATTATAAATAAACAAGTATTAGGAAAAAATAAAATGAAAAAGACACAACAACAACGACCTGTAGTTCACGACACAACCGGTAAAGGCACTTTTGATGCCACTGGAAAGGGTGCTTTCCTTGGTACACTAGACACCAGTTCTATGGAAGGACTTGCTCAACGCAATCAAATGAGCCTTCGTCCAGGAAGTGCTGGTCAAGACTCCGGACAAAAAATGGCAGAACCAATTGGAGCTGAACAAGAAGAAGAGAAGAGCATGAACGAACACCTCGTTTCTTTGTTTGGTGGCGAAGATCTTTCAGAAGAATTTATGAACAAAGCTTCTGTAGTTTTTGAAGCTGCTCTTAACGAAAGAACTACCGCTATCCGCGAGCAAGTTCTTCGTGAGAGTGCTGCCATCATCGAAGAAGAAGTCAGCAAGACTGTAAACGAACTAGCTACCCGTCTAGACGAATACCTAAGCTACGTTGTAGAAGAATGGGTCAAAGAGAACAAGCTTGCTGTAGAGTCCGGTATTCGTACCGAGATCGCTGAAAGCTTTATTGGTGGTCTAAAGAGTCTGTTTGAAACCCACTACATCGAAGTTCCAGAAAAGAAGCACGACATTCTAGAAGATCTGTTCAACGAGAACAGCCAACTAGAAGACGCACTAAACGAGCAAATCAAGGCTAACGTAGGTCTCAACAAAGAGATCACTGCTGGTCGTGCTCGCACCATCTTCCTAGAAACTGTTGCTGATCTATCTCAAGTAGACGCTGAGAGACTTGCTTCTCTAGCTGAGAGCGTAGAATTTAACAGCCCAGAAGACTTCCAAAACAAACTCACTATTCTCAAGGAAAATTATCTTAAGGCCGCACCCGTAGCTGCCCAAGAAATGGAAACACTTACAGAACAAAGCAATGTTGCAGTAGCATCTGAAGGCCCAATGTCTGTATATGTGAATGCACTGTCACGTCAAACTAAGACTTACTAAAAAATACTAAAGTATAAATAACTTTAAATCAAGGAGAAACTAAAAATGTCAATGGATTTTAACGGAACTACCCCCTACGACACACTCGTAGAAAAATGGAACCCTCTACTCGATCACGAGGCTATTCCTTCAATTTCAGATTCGTACAAGAAGAAGTGCACTGCTATCCTACTAGAAAACCAAGAGAAGGCTCTTCGTGAGCAATATCTCATCGAAACCCCCACCAACGGTATGGGTGGTGGCGGTTTCCAAGTATCTCAAGCTGCTGGTAGTGCTAACGCTGCTCTAGCTGGTTACGATCCTATTCTAATCAGCCTAGTTCGTCGTAGCATGCCAAACCTAATGGCTTACGATCTAGCTGGCGTGCAACCCATGAGTGCACCAACCGGTCTAATCTTTGCTATGCGTTCACGCTACACCAAACAAGCTGGACCTGGAGGTGCTAACGGTTCTGGTAACGAAGCTCTATTCCAAGAAGCTTTTGCCAAGTTCGGCGGTTCAGGTAACACCTCTGCTGGTGCTGCTACTGCTGCCAGCCAAGGCATCAACCCTGTCGGTGTTTCAGGTGGTACAAGCGGTGGTTTCGTCCAAGGTGCCAACTTTGGTATCCGCGAAACCAGCTTTGATATCAACAGCTTCCGTGGTATGTTAACCAACGTTGGTGAAAGTTTAGGCGAGACCGGTGCAAACAACTTCCAACAAATGGCATTCAGCATTGAGCGTCTAGCTGTAGAAGCCAAGACTCGCGCCCTAAAGGCAGAGTACAGCACTGAGCTAGCTCAAGATCTAAAGGCTGTTCACGGTCTCGACGCTGAGAGCGAACTTGCTAACATTCTTAGCACCGAAATTCTCAACGAAATCAACCGCGAGCTAATGTACACCCTATACCGTACTGCCAAGACTGGTTGCCAACAAAGCGATCTAGAAAGAGGCGGCGTATATGATCTCAACACCGACTCAGACGGTCGTTGGAGTGCAGAACGATTCCGTGGTCTCATGTTCCAAATCGAACGCGAAGCTAACCAAATTGCCAAGGAAACTCGTCGTGGTAAGGGTAACTTCATCGTCTGCTCATCAGACGTTGCTTCAGCTCTCGCTATGGGTGGCTTCCTAAACCTAACTCCTGCTCTACAAACTCAACTAGAGGTTGATGACACCGGCAACACCTTTGCTGGCGTTCTAAACGGCAAGTTCAAGGTTTACATTGATCCATACGCTGCTGCTGGTGCAAACTTCTGCCTAGTCGGCTATCGTGGTGCAAGCCCATACGATGCTGGTGTGTTCTACTGCCCATACGTTCCGCTACAAATGGTACGTGCAGTCGATCAAAACACTTTCCAACCCAAGATCGGCTTCAAGACTCGTTACGGCATGGTAGCCAATCCATTCGCCGAGAACACTGACATCAACGCTCTCGGTGGTAACCAATACTACCGCATCTTTGCTGTCAATAACCTCCACGGTAACACTGGTTTCGGTCTCTGATCTAAACCTTAACTAAAACTAACGCTAAGGGCTCCCCCTAAAAAGGGAGCCCTTTTCGTTTACATAAATATTAATATGACATCAGCATGTAATGACGCCAGTAATCCATTATTAATAAATTATTTTCAATTTGTAATGGATCGAGTTCCCAACTTGGTTTACTTTTGCCAAAGTGCAAATCTACCAGGTATTGGATTTGGTGTTGTGGATCAGCCAACAACTTTAGGCCATCCAGTTAAAGTTCCAACCGGAGCTTTCCGTTTTGAGGATTTAGAATTAACTTTTCGTGTAGACGAAAATTTAAACAATTGGATTGAACTTCAAAATTGGATTGCTACTGCTGGTAACTATTATGATGATTCCAATACTTTGCCGTATTATTCTGATACACCGGGTCAATTAACCAAAACAACAGACGCAACTCTGTTAATTACAAACAGTTCATATCAACCTAAAATTAAAGTTCACTTTAAACACGTATTTCCACAATACGTAAGTGGAATTAATTTTGTGGTAAATGCTCCAGTTTCTACCGAAGCAATTGCCACAGTTAAGTTTGCACACACAGGATATACTATAGAACGACTTGAAACTCCGTAATTTTGTGATATAATATTATTATGAACCTAGATGAATTAAAAGTAATGATTAAAAAGGATCTGGATATTGATCAAACTGCTCTTGATGCAGAGTCTTCCAGAACTCCTCAACTACACAACAAATATTTGGTTATGTTTATGGATGAGAAACTAAAGTTAAAACGAATGAATAGCGAGTTGTCTGTTCTTCGTAGAAACAAATGGCTTTACTATACTGGTCGGATGAGCCAAGAAGAGTTGACTCAGTTTGGTTGGGAGCCGTTTGAATTAAATATTTTAAAGACGGAAGCCGATGATATGATTGAATCGGATGCAGACTATATTAAGGCTTCTGAAAAGGTTAACTTTCAGGAAGAAAAAGTTAATTATCTGGAAAGTGTAATTAAAATTGTACAAAATCGTCAATGGCAAATTCGAGCTATGATTGACTGGTTGAAGTTTACCCAAGGAGTTTGATTGGCAGATATACGTATCACACAACCTGATGCTGTCGATTTAAAGGTCGAGTGTGATCGTTCTTTAGCCAGAGAACTAAACGGTTATTTTACGTTTACTGTTCCTAATTTTCAATACACCCCAGCATTTAAAAAACGTCTTTGGGATGGAAAAATTCGTCTTTTTAATCTATACACCCAGACTATTTACGCAGGTCTCACGGATCTTGTAATTAAGTTTGCCAAAGATCGTGGGTACACTTGGGAGCATATTTCAGTTCCATACGATACCCCGAAGCCAGAGGAAGTCAAGCAATTCATTCAAAGTTTGCCACTCAGCGCAGGCGGTAAGCCCATCCAACCTTATGATTACCAGGTAGAAGCCGTCCAACACGCTCTGAATCGATCCAGGGCCCTCCTAGTGTCTCCTACAGGCTCTGGTAAGTCCATGATGATCTACCTACTGTGCCGTTGGATGTTGGATAAGAACCCAACAGGAAAGCTACTCATAATTGTTCCAACCACCAGTCTGGTTGCTCAGATGTTGGCAGATTTTCGGGATTATTCTAAACAAGACTCGTGGAAGGCAGATCGGAATATCCATACTGTAATGTCCGGAAAGGATAAAACTTCTACCAAACGAATAATTATTTCCACTTGGCAGAGTATTTACAATCAGCCGTTCACCTACTTTGACGATTTTATGGGAGTGTTCGGAGACGAGTGCCATTTATTCAAAGCTAAATCTCTTGCGTCTATCATGAGCAAAGCTAAAAAAACCAAATACCGTATAGGCACAACCGGTACTTTGGATGGCACACAAACTCACAAACTGGTTATTGAAGGATTATTTGGACCAACGTACCACACAACCACAACCAAAAAATTAATTGATCAAGACTTACTTTCACAAATCAATATTGATTGTTTACAACTTCAGTACTCTCCAGAAGACATTCAAACAACAAAGAAGATGACGTATGTGGACGAGATTCGTTGGGTTGTAAGTAATTCTAGACGCAATCAATTCATTAAAAACCTGTGTAGTAAACTGACAGGTAACACTTTAGTTCTTTTCAACTTTGTGGAACTGCAAGGAAAGCCGTTACACGAAATACTACAAAAGGATTCCACAAAACCGGTTTACTTTATTCACGGTCAAACTGAAGTAGACGAACGCGAACAAATTCGTAAAGCGGTAGATAAAGGATCAGACTCTATATTATTAGCTTCTTACGGAACTTGTAGTACTGGTATCAATATTAAAAACATCCACAATGTGGTTTTTGCTTCTCCGTCCAAATCTATAATTCGTGTTTTACAATCAATTGGTCGTGGATTACGAAGAAGTGATACCAAACAACAAATGAAATTATTTGATATTGCAGACGATCTGCGTTATAAGAGCTACACTAATCACGGAATGAACCATCTTGGTGCCAGACTAAAAATATATACTAATGAGAGATTTCCGTACAAGTTAATTTCTATTCAGTTACCAAAGGAGTCCAATGAGAAAAACATACAAGATACTCAAAATGAAATCGGGTGAAGAAATTATTGCAGACGTTCGTAAAACTAAAGACGGCCAACTTCGTCTTCACCGACCCATGGTTTTTAAGAGTATGGTTTCTTCTGATTTATTCGGAGGCATGCGAGAAATCTTTATGTTAAAAAATTGGTTGATTCTTTCATCTGAAGTAAAAACACTCATTTCACCAGATACGGTAAATGCAATTTTAGAACCAACAAAAGAAGCAAGTAATTTATACGATGCAGAAAAGATTAAAGAAGATTTTCGTTTTAATGGTGTGAAAGCAAAACGGAAAGAACCACTTTTACCTCCTCCAAATTTACCTGAAATAAAAGATCAATCTGATAGCTTTTTAGACAATCTCCAGAAGAAATTAGAGGATATGATGACTAATTTAGACGATCCTGTTGAAAATGAATCTAGCTTAAAAGATCTTGCAAAACCTCGTTTTGATGATAAAATGATATTCATGAACATGGTCTTTTCTCCCGAAGTTATCGTTGAACTTCTTCGCTCAGGAATACTTGATCGAAAAGATTTTGGTGAAATGATTAATGAAATAACCGATGAAAATGGTGAGGGCATGAACCCTAACAAATTCACCGGTGACAAGAAGGAAAATAAAAATTTGGGTAATGAGTGGACGGATTGGAATGCAGATCCGTCTTCTGAGGACTACAAGTAACTAATATTCCTTTTTTACTCAGACAATATATTATATCAGGAAATTTATAGCATGTCAAGTGGAAAACCTAAAAAAGATAAATTAAAAATAAAAACAGATAAAACAATAGAAAAGAAATTAGAAAAACAATTAAATAACGATCATTACGTAGACAATAAACAATTTCTACTAGAAATGATTAAGTGGAAAAAAGAAATAAGAGAAGCTGAAGACAGTGGAGACGATAAGCCCCCGGTTTCCGAATATATCGGAAGTTGCTTCTTAAAGATCGCAGAACGATTATGTTCAAAATCCAATTTTATGAATTATCCGTATAAGGATGAAATGATTGGAGATGGAATTGAAAATTGTTTAATGTACGCACACAATTTTAATCCACGCAAATCCAAAAATCCATTTTCTTATTTTACTCAAATAATCTATTATGCGTTTCTCCGTCGAATAGAAAGAGAAAAAAAGCAAGCTTATATAAAATTTAGATTGACAGAAGAGATGAATGATGGTACACTTCACAAGTGGTTTAAAGAAAATTACTTTGATAAATCTAATGAACGTGAAGCATTAACAGAACATTTTAATATTTCTGAACGAGATATTGAAAAGTATGAACCAAAGAAACGCAAGAAGCGTAGTAAAAATAAATCATGAAAATTGCAGTTATTGGTGATACGCATTTTGGGGCAAGAGGTGATTCTCCCCTATTCTTAAATCATTTTCTTAAGTTCTTTGAAGAACAATTTTTTCCTTATCTCAAGGAACATGGTATCACTAAAGTACTTCATCTTGGTGATCTGTTTGATCGTAGAAAGTTTATTAATTTTAATACACTACATCACACTAAAAAGCGATTTGTGCAGTGGTTTGAAACTAATGGGGTAGAACTGCACTGTATTCTTGGTAATCATGATGTGTTTTATAAGAACACAAATCGTTTAAATTCACCCAAAGAAGTGCTGGGAGAATGCCATACATCGTTCCATCTTTACGAAGAACCAACAGAAGTATGTTTTAATGGTGCAACCATACTAATGGTTCCTTGGTTGAATGAAGAAAACAAAGAACAGTTTTTAAAAACAATCAAGGACAGTAAAGCAACCATTTTGGCAGGCCACTTAGAACTCAGTGGTTATGAAGTTATGCCCGGAATAAAATTTAATGAAGGCATGAGTGACAAGTTCTTAGAAAAATTTGATATGGTGCTGTCTGGGCATTTTCACAGCAAGAGTTCTAAAGGTAATGTTCATTATCTTGGTACTCAATATCAGATGACTAGTATCGATACTAATGAGGTAAAGGGATTTCACGTTTTAGACACAGAAACCCGAGAATTGCAGTTCATTCAAAATCCTATGAAGATGTTTCATAATGTGGAGTGGAGAAACGGTACGCTGATTGAAGGATTTGATCCTGCACGATACAAGGGAACTTACGTCAAGGTTTTAGTTTACGAAAAGAAAAGTGAAACCAAGTTTGATCAGTTTTTGGACAGTCTTTACGCAGCAGAACCTGCCAGTGTTAGTATCATTGAAGATCTGAGTGATCGTGTTCGTGAAGAAGGTGAAGTGGATATTTCTGAAGATACACTAAGTCTAATCAACAAAGAGATTGACGGTATGGAAGCAGAAAACAAAGAAGAACTGAAGAATATTGTTCGTGAACTTTATATGGAGAGTCTAGATTGATTAATTTTAAGACTGTTCGTTTTAAGAATTTTGGTTCTTTCGGTAACACATTTACTGAAATAGAACTAGGCAAGAACGCAACCACTTTGGTGTGTGGTTCAAACGGCAACGGCAAATCGTTTGCGTTTCTTGATTCTATTTCTTTTGCGTTGTTTGGAAAGCCGTTCCGAAACATGAATATTCCACAATTGGTCAATAGCATCAATAAAAAGAATTGTGTTGTTGAACTGGAATTCACTGTTGGAAAGACAGAATATAAGATTGTTCGTGGTCTTGCTCCAAAGATGTTTAAGATATTTAAAGACGGTGAGCTTTTAAACGAAGACGCCAAGAGTAAAGATTACCAAAACATCTTGGAAGAACAGATTGTAAGTATGAACCATAAAACGTTCTCTCAGGTTGTGGTTCTTGGTTCGTCTTCATTTATTCCGTTTATGCAGTTAACTCCTGCTGATCGTCGTCAAGTCATTGAGAACATTTTGGATATTGGTATCTTCTCTGAAATGAATGGTGTACTAAAGACCAAGATTGGTACTGCCAAAGGAGTAATGCAGGCTATTGAGTCTGAACTGGTGCTTGTAAATGAAAAGGTGTCTGCCACCAAAGAGATCTTAGAATCTTATCAAAAGAATACCTCAGATCGTGTTGCAGATCGCAAACGCACTTTGGAAGAAAATACAGAAACTATAAAGAACATTTCAAAAGAAATTAAACAACTTCAAAGCGCAATGAAGACCCTGGAAACCGAATTAGAACCAGGAGATCAAATAAATGCTGAACTGAAGAAACAGCAGATCGTGTTGTTCAAATTGGAAAGTACTTTAGAAGGTGTACAAGAAGACATCAAGTTCTTTGAAAAGAGTCAAAGCTGCCCAACCTGTAAGCAGACAATCAGCAAAGAGCATAAAGAACATGTGATTGCTGAGAAGACAGAAAAGGTTGAAGAACACAAGAATAGCCTGAACCGAATAAAAGAAGCAATCAATATGTCCAAAAATAATCTGAACAAGATGATAAGTGTTCAGAATAAATTAAACGATCTAATCATTAAATCGTCTTCAAAAGAACAAACTGTAGAGTCTTTGATTAAATTAAATCAAAGATTGGACGAAGAGATGTTGGCAGTTGTAGAAACTGCTGATACTCAATCTAAGATTCAAGAAAATCAAGATAAACTGTCTGAACTTTTAACTAAACAAAGCGAATTACTAAAAAAGAAACAGAAAGCTCTTGACACCCTTCGTTCTTATGATAAACTGGTATTTCTGTTCAAGGACAGTGGTATTAAAGCAAAGATTGTAAAATACTATATTCCATTAATTAACAAGTACGTGAACAAGTATTTAAACAGTATGGACTTCTACGCAAACTTCCATTTAGATGAGGAGTTTAACGAAGTCATTAAGAGTCGCCATCGTGATGAGTTCTGTTACGAGTCGTTTAGTGAAGGCGAAAAAATGAGGATCGATCTGGCACTGCTTCTGACATGGCGAGAGATCGCAAAGTTGAAGAACAGTGTCAATACTAATCTGCTTATTCTGGATGAAGTATTTGATTCCAGTTTGGACAGTGGTGGAGTGGATGAGCTGATGAAACTTCTATCTAGTTTTGGGTCCAAAGCAAACGTTTATGTCATCAGCCATAAAACGGACCAACTGCTAGATAGATTTAATAATGTTGTTCAATTCGATAAGAAAAAGAACTTTAGTCGTATTGTATGAAAAAGAAAAAGAAGAAAACTCGTCGTATTGGTCGTGGTGATTCTGTTGATTCTTTGATTATGGGTGATGAA
>Ga0049080_10000399_pt1 | contig 14524 bp, 14 predicted proteins | sample GreLakmeER15MSRF_FD_66716 | JGI IMG/M metagenome (GOLD analysis project Ga0049080, IMG submission 66716) | Freshwater lentic microbial communities from great Laurentian Lakes, MI, USA - Great Lakes metaG ER15MSRF | ecosystem: Environmental > Aquatic > Freshwater > Lake | place: Great Lakes... | reverse complement strand
GGGTTGAGCAGGTATTTAAGCCATTATCCCTATTCGGCGCTTTTGGCTAATTGGCGGAATGCCAAGCTAGGGAAAGAAAAGAAAAGGCTTAGAGGCTGGAACAACGATAACAGCACCAAAGGGCCAGCAATCAAAGTATTGGTGGAATGGATAATCTATGGCATGGATTACTGCTGGGGATATGAGATTATTGAAGACATTGAAAAGTTGGGGGTAGAGAATACCGATATTGCCTGGGCGCTTATCGCTGCCCTGTTAGACTGGAAGCACCACTACAACATCAGGGAGATTAAGTACCAAGAGCAGAAGCCAATCTACAAGACTGTGTATGTGAGTGAGGGCGGCAGGCCAGTGGCGAAAAGAATTAAACTAAGGGGTATCCAAGGCCACGAGGGTATAGACATGGACTTGAGGCTTACCCACAACCCAAAGTCAGATGGATTTTTTTAATATCTTTGTTGTAATTTTACCTGAATGATTTTAACTTCACCTACTTCTGGGGTTTATATTAGCAGCTTGCCTGAGCAGGCATTGAGCGATGAGCAGATAACTCAAAAGTATCATTCTTTGGAAGAGTGGTATGCCCAATGTGTTCGGTTTGTGGCTGGAATGTATAACCGCCCCAACTACAATACTGGCCGGCCAGATGGCAGTGTGGTATCTTCCTTCACCAATAGTGCTTTGTTTCAAAACACTCCTGTGCAGCAGATGATTAACAACTACATGTATTTTCATGGGGACCAGCCAAACGATAGGTTTTCCTATTTGTTTGAGGACCCTTTGCAGAATAAGGTATTGCCTGGGGGTGGTGGTTCGCTTATTATCCCTACCCCTTGGGAAAGGGGGCATCAGGTGTATAATTTGATTACTCACTTGATTGGCAGCTTTTCGGGCCGTATAGCCTATTCAAAGCTATCTATTCAGAACAACAGCAAGGAAGGTAGGGCAAAGGCCGAAAGTGAGCGTATGCAAGCCTATATGTTTGCCATGATGAAAAAGACTGGCATACTTGATGAGCTTGCTAATTTGGGTGTGGAGTATAACCCTTTCCCGGCTGCCTCAGACGCCGAATTTGAAGACCTAATGGAATACATCAACAACTTCCCCCAAGAGATTGAGGCGTTAAAGTTGATGAAGGATATTATCTTTAGGAACAACACCCCAGCGCTTATAGAGAAGATATTTTCAAACACGATTATAAATCGCATTGGTGCGATGCTCGTTGATACTGATGAAGAGGGTTATGTTCGCCACCATGTGGTACAGCCCCAGCAGGTAATCATTGACCAAGTTGGTGATGAGGATTTTTCCGATAGGGATAGGTTTGCTGGGTACATTGAGTTTTTATCTCCTGAGGAGGTTATCTCCAAGTACAAGATAACTGATGAGGAAGAGCGTAACACTATTTATTCTATGGCTGGGGGAACGGTACCTACGGCCAATGATTTTTATGGTTCAGCACAAGGGTATTATTTCCCTTGGTGGTGGAGTGAAGGTGAAGGGCGTGTGGCTTGTGTTACTGCTTTTTGGAAGTCTTACAAGAATGTTGATATTGGGGATTTAATCGAGGGGAAAGGCCGCCGGAAGAAAGGAGACTTTATGTTTCAAACTATTCGGCGCGGTACCCTAATCGGAAACCAAATCCTAAAGAACTTTGGCGAGGATAAGAATATCGTAAGGAATCCCTTTAAGCCTAAAGAGGCTGTCCTTCCCATTCTCTCTGTTCGGCCGTACACTCGCATTGGTTACAACAAAAGCCTAGTGGATAGGCTTCGTGCTGCCCAAGACAAGATAGATGTCATGGAGGCAAAGATTACCGATGCCATAGCCCATGACTTAGGGAATGTGTATGTGTTTTATGGCGATGCCATTGAAACTGATGCCGATGAGTTTATGAGCGATATTAAGAAGAATCGCTTTACCTTTTTGCGTAGGAGTACCGGTGAGGACTTAGACCAAAGCGACTTCCAAAGGGTAATGGAAAAGCTTGATATGGGTATTACCCAGAACATCATGCACTACATAAACCTGAAAAAGGAGAAGCAAGCAGAGATGGAGGCTATTGCCTCAGTGAGCAAGATAGCCCTTGGGCAGCAGCAGACCTATGTAGGTATGAACACCCAAGTGAACACCATCGCCCAAAATGCTAAAGGCGTGGAATACTACTTTGCCTCAGTGATTAAGCTCTATGCCGATGTTATGCAGTATAGCATAGAGAAGCAGAAGCTTGTTTTAATTAACGATGGCGACAAGGAACTTGAAAGAGAGATACTCAGTGAGCGTGGCTCGGAGTATTTGAAACTTAATAAAGATTTCTCTTTTACCAAGTTGAATGTTCGGATAGTTGTTGAAGACGTTATCAACTCGGAGAGTAAGGGAAGGTTAATGCAAATGGCTGTGGCAATGGCTCAGAGTGGCCAGATGGATATGCTTGATTATTTACGCATAGAGACTGCCAACACTTACAACGAGCTTATGAATTACTTTGAGGCTGCAATCCGCAGGAAGAAGAAGGAAGAGGCTCAGATGAAGGCTATGCAGCAAATGCAGCAGATGGCCGCTATTGAAGCCCAAGGGCAGCAGTTAGCACAGCTAGAGGCTATGAAGCAAGATGGCCAAGATGCTCGCCATGCCGATAAGATGGAGCTTGATGCTACTAAGTTGGGGCTGGAAACTGGGGAAAAATTGATGTTAAATAATAATATGTAACTTTGCAATCTAAAACGACAAATATGGCAGAGACAACAGACGAAGAGGTATTAGTACCTCAGGTGGCAAAAGCCACCGAAGAGACATCGGCAGGCGCCCCTGAAACAACCCAAGAGGTTGCAGATGAGGTAGAAGTCGAATCATTTGAGGAGGACCCTGACTACAAGGACTTCTACACTGGGCCAAAAGCCCCAGCAGAAGGCGATAAGGTTAGTATCTCCCCAGAGGAGTATAGTTCTTTGAAGCAAGCTGCCTCAGAGTTAGAGCAGCTCAAAAACAACCCTACTGCCTTGGCGGTGCTTAACCACTTCACAAGTGGAGGTACTGCGGAGCAGCTAGCGGCACGTTTTGACACTCGTGATTACACCAAGATGAGTGAGGTTGAGCTTTACCGCTTAGACTTAGCAAGTGTTCCTGGGGTAACTCAAGAGGAGATAGACGATGAGCTTGAGCGCTTTGAGGATATGTCTGCTGTTCAGCGTAAGCGTTTAGCTGCCGATATTCGGGAAAGGCTAGAGCGTAGCCGCAACAAAGGTGCTGATGAGCTAGTAAGCTCTGTGGAGAAATCCAAGCAACAAGAACAGGAGGTGCTTGCAAACTTTAATAAAGAATTTGAGGCTGAAATTGAGAAGTGGGAAAAGAAAGGTAAATACTTTGGCTTGAACTATGACAAGCAAATGGCGGGCAAGGTTCGTCAGTTTGTCAAGGAAACCAATGGCCTAATTTTCATCAATTCTGATGGAAGCTTAAATGCTCGGAACTTCCACACTGCGGTAGTTGCCCTTCTAGACCTTCCCAGATTAGCAAGTGCTAAGTTAAACGAAGGTGTTAGAAAAGGTGTACGAAACGTTGTTAAAGAAGTCCATAACGCCGGAGATAAAAGCACCTCTCCTGGCGGCTCTGAAAACCCACAGTCAACAAAACGAATCGATGATCCGTATGAGTCTTGGGTAAGGAGTCAATCTGGTGCTAAACGTTAAAATTAACTAACATGGCTTTTCAGTCGCTTGATTTATCAACAAACCTGACGCTTCGTGGCCTAAACGATGTAAATCGCCCACAAGCTGTCTATGACGTTAGTGGAGGGTATCGCTCTCTATACTACGTTATGAGTATCATCTCAAACACTACTAAACAATTCCCCGGTTCACCTGAGGTTCCCTACTCTGTGGGTTACAACTCTACCGACCGCCGGTTCCAAACCACTTACCTTGATGATTTAAGCATCATTGCCACTATCCAAAACAGAACTGTTGTTGGGGCAAATTTAGTTCTTACCATCACTGGTGTGAACAACGATGCTTTCCGTCGTGGGGACGTTGTGCTTGGAGGAATGGATTTCTCTCGCTTAGGGCAGGTGGTAACCGCTACCGCTGGCACTATTGAAATTGCTCCTTTCCAGCCTTTGAATGCTTTCGCCGTTACCGACTTTGCTGTTGGTGCATTTGTACGGGTTGCGTTTGACTCTTCTAATGTAGTACGTTCTACCGGTAAGACTTCTCTAACCGTTACCCCTCGTACCGATTGGAATACCATTTCTACCATTCGGGATTCTTTTGAATGGTCTTTGCAAAACACCAATGTAGCCTCTTTGATTTCAAAGGTTGGCGATGGTGGCTTGTGGCAAAACGCCCAGATTAACCTAACCTCTCAGCGCATGCTTACGAGCATTGACAAGGCGATGTTAATCTCTCAGCGCGCACAATCCAACAATTCTTTGGGTGAGCAAGATACCTTCGGAGGTCTTGATTGGGCTTTGCGTAACCGCAATGGCTATGTTGTTGACTTGCAAAATGCAATGACTCGTGGTCAGTTTGAAGATTTCTTGACTGAGGTTACTCTTCGCAAGAGTGGTAACAGACAGAACATTGGTCTTCTTGTTATGGGTACTCAAGCCTTCAACCGCATCAGCTCTTTCGGAAATGGAGACTTTATCCGTTACCAACGTGATTTGAGCGATGGCGATAAGACTCTGGGTGTAAACTTCCAATATGTAGAGATTTCCGGTCGCCGGTTCGCTCTTTACATTGCCGATGTTCTTGACAACCGTTTCTTCTTCCCAGAAACCTCTACGATTGCTGGTGTGAATGGAACTATCAAGTCCAATGACATCTATTACATCGACACTGAGCCAATCAAAACTGACAATGGCATGGGCTTCAAGCCAGCTGTTGAAATGTTGCACTGGTCTCCCGATGGCACCCCAGGTGGTGGTCAACCCTTCTATGCTGGTATGATTAATGGTATGAACAATGCTGTTGTTAGCTCTGCTGACATCATTTCTGCTTCTGCCAATAACGTAGTTACTCCCGTTGAAGGTTCGGCTTTGCATTTGATGTACAAAGGTGGTATGAACATGATTACCGGTGAGTTCTCTGGTAAAATTGGTTATTTGTTCTAATTTTTAAAACTAATAAGATATGTCACTATTATCAAATCCCCGTCCTTTAGCATTTGTAATGAATGCTCCCGTTGCCACTAACTTTAGCGTTGCGAACGGCCTGATTAGCATTTCTGGTTTGACCGATGCGCTTCCTAAATTTTCTACCCTTCGTCTTTTGACTGATGGGTTGGAGGAGAGCCAAGTTGCCCAGACTTCTAATTTCAGCGTTGCCTTTACCGCAGCTGCTAGCACAACCTATGCACTTAATGTAACTGGTGTGAACACTTTAACTGGCCTTACTGAGGCTCGCAAAGTGTCTTTCACTTCTGGTGTAACTTTTAGTGCTGCTGGAATTGCTGCTGCTTTGGTTAACTTGGTGAACTCTTTGCCTTTCGGCGCTACCGCCACTGGCACAGGTACTCCTGTTACCATTTCCGGTTTGGCATCTTTGGTTGTTGTTAATGCTGGTAACACTACTGTTACCTCTGGGAATGCTGTTATTGCCCCCAATGCCACGCCTAGCACTGCTATCACTCAGAGCATCGCTCCGAATGGTACTGCTGCTACTGCTGTTGCTGGTACTGCTACCGTAACTGTTACCACTGCTGCTGCTCATGGATTGCTTCCTGGCGACGTTGTAGATTTGGCTGGTGCTGCCACCTTCCTTTTCGTTGATGTTCGCCCCGGTTCACTTCAAACTGCTGCTGCTTCTGTTGACAATGTTATCGTTGCTAGCGTACCAACTTCTACCACTTTCACCTTGCAAGGTGTGAGAGGTAACGGAAGCAGCAACTCTGGCACTTTGACAATCACCACCAAGAACGTAGTTACTGTTACTACTTTAGCTGCTCATGGTTTGGTTGTTGGAAACGCAGTTAGCGTGAGTGGTGTTGCTACTTTGACTGTGAATGGAGGTGCTGCCTTCACTTCACTTGTTCGTAGCGTACCTGCCACTGACAAATTGGTGTTGCTTGGTGCTGGAAATGGTTCTACCAACTCAGGCACTATCGTAATTACCCGGATTGCCCAACCTGCCAAGGGTTATAGCTATGGCACTAAGGTTGGCACTGGAGTTAATTCCGAGTGGCGTGCTGCTGATGGCTCTGGAGCTGTTACCGCCAACCAAGGTTACACTTTGTTAGGTCTTGATTATGCGGATGATGTTGTTGACAACATTTCTATTCGTCAGGCTCAAAGCCAGCAAGTTTATATCTTGTTGAATGAGGGTGCTACTGGTTATGGTGCTTCTGTGAAGGCTCTTCAAGAGATTCTAAGCAACTTTGCTCCTAACACCACCCTTGCCAATCCAGCTTCTATTGCTCCCTGAGTAATATCGGATTGAATAAAATTAGCCCCTTCCTTTTTGGTTGGGGCTTTTTTATTGTATTTGGTTGGGGGTTTTTTAGTATTTGCAGTGCTGGGTTTTGTACTGATTAAATTACTATATTTGCATGTGAGTTTTGTGTTTTTTGCTCATAGGTTAAGGTTTAGCTCCCTCCGCGCAAGTGGGGGGAGTTTTTATTTTTAACACTTATTAACATTTGCGTGTTGGTTTTTTATTTAGGTTTGCAGAAACAATAACCCATGCAACAACCAATTAACTTTTGCGACATCATGGCCCTTGGCTTCAAAATGGAAAGCGGGCACGATGCTGTGTTTGAAAGACAACACGGCTACGAGTACAAAATCTTTACCAAGATGCTTGCCCCAACGCTAATGCTGGACTGGAATCAGGAAACCCGCCTTTGCCAACTGTTTGTAATTCGCCCCGAAGATGGGCATATCTATCAACGCATCCCAGTTATTGATACCAATTCTTTGCAAACGCTTGTTAATTCTTTCAAAAAACCCGAAGCCGATACGTTCTATACGGCTTGTTAACACGAAATTAAACTGAAACAAAATGGCAGACGAAAAACAAAACGGCTTTTTTCCCAAACCCTTGTTAGGCGATGTTTTTTCTAATACTTATTTGATGCCTTCCGAATACAAAGGAGAGTACACAAAAAATGGAGGGCTAACTCAATTTCAACCTCGCAAATGGACTGAAAAGGAAATAGAATGGGTAAATATGCTTAAAGCAAAAGGATTTAATACAAAGCAAATTGCAGAATGTATTGATAGGGATATAACGCAGGTTTCAATTAAAATAAAACGATTAGGTAAAATGAATAAAACATACAATGACCCACATAGAGCAGAGAAATATGCCACAAATGCAAGGTTTATAATTGATGCAAATATTGATAGCGTTTTAGATGTTTTTTCTGGAAGTAAAAGTGCTTATGAAACTTACGTATTAAAAAAATTAGTAACTAACGATGCAGAAGTTTCTTTTAGCGCCGATTATAATTATGATGCCTTAACTTTTTGTTGTATGCAATATGCAGGAGGAAACAAATATGACCTTGTAGATTTAGACCCTTTTGGTAGTGCTTATGATTGCTTTGATTTGGCTATCAAAATGGCAAAGAAAGGCTTAATAATTACACTTGGAGAACTTGGACACAAAAGGTTTAAAAGACTTGATTTTGTTCGTAGATATTACGGAATTGAAACATTAGAAGATTTTACAACCGATAATTTAGTAAAGCATATTATCAAGATTGGAGAACGAAATAAAAAAACGCTGATACCAATTTATGTAAAAGATTGGAGAAATATCGCAAGAGTATATTTTAAAATTAAACAACTAAAAATAACAGAACAATGGGATAAACATTAGGAAGAATACACGACTTAGTTAGTAATAAAAGTTTAAGTATAACCAATCCACAAACCAAACAACCCCCGATAGGGTACGGCTGCATTATAAACCAAGCATCCAACTACCGATAGGGTACAAATTTCGTTTCCGTTTAGAACCCAAACAATTAGCCCCAGCCTTGGGGCTTTTTGTATTAAGTATCTCGCCATTAATTCCTTCGGCGGTTTTGGTAAATCGGAAAAGTTAGGTATATTTGACTGCCAGCTTATCCGCGTTCTTTTACCTTTCATAATTTAAGCTGGCTTTTTGGTTATCCCTCCCCCCACCTTTTTTTTTTCATTTTGAGGTGGGGGGATTTTTTTTGTTCCAAAGAAAAGAGTACATTTGTACTGCAACCCTCCACCCCCTGTATTAGGCAGTTATTTTTTCTTTGCACGATTTTTAACTGGGGAGGGTTGCCCATTATGGCAAAGTCGCCGAAGGGCAAATTTGGTGTATTAAAAAAAGTGTATCTTTGTAGTGCAAAGAAAAAATATCACTTATGCCTAATACAATACACCCCCCCCTAAAACCAAAGCGAAGGAAAAGAACAAGCTGGGTAAACCGCTTCCTAAAACTACCGGCCTCAATCAAGGCCAAGATAGAAGCCTTAGACATCACCCCCACCCAGAAAAGTCATGTGTACAAGCTACTAGCGGTAATAATGATTAAAGCAAAGCGTAAAGGGGGAGTGTTTAAAGAAATAGATTTACCTTGGGAGTACATGCAAAAAGGGTGGGGAGGCTCGGCCTATAAGTTATACCTAAATGTACTTATAAGGGAAGGGATAATAGGTTGTGATTATATAAAAAGGGTATCTAACAATAAGACAGGTAAGTGTTATAGGTATTGGGTGGTGTATAAAGAGGAGTATCAAATAGAGGAATTAGTATCAGCATCATATCTTTCAACAAGTAGCATAGATATACTTGATTCTGAGGTATTTGAAAACTGGTTTAAGGAGGACTTCAAGCAGTTAGAGATTCCAATGGAGACGCTTCGTGGAGTTGCCAAGGCGAGGGTTGATGGTGTTTCGCTGGGAAATTGCAGAATTGGCAATGAGATTGAGGAAAACAGCATAGAGGTAACGGTTGTGGAGGGGAAAAAGGCGTATTCGTATCGTACTTCAAAGCAAAATGCGTTAAGGAAGGCTGATGGGTTGGGCAAGTTGTTGATAAAGGACAAGAGTTCTTGCTACATAATGGGTGAGCAGGAGTATTTATCGTACAAGCGTTATGAGGTAAGGGCTTCGGACACAGATGCTCTGGATAAGTTAGAGCGTCGGTATTTAAGGGCGGGCCGAAACGCAACCAACCACAGGCTAGACACCAGTTTCACCAACTTGCCAAACGAGTTTATGGCTGAGATATGCAAGGCGAACAACTTAAAAACCTTAGACATTGTAAATTCCCAGATAGCGTTAATGTCAAGAGTAATGCCCGACCTCAACACAGCCGATTCCGAGCTGTTTAAGAGCATTTCGGTAGATGGCACGTTCTACGAGTCAGTTCAGCAGTTGCTAGGCTTAAAATCAAGGAAAGAGGCTAAAATCGTTTCCTTTGAAATGTTGTTTAGTGCAAGGGGCAACAGGAGTGTTTATTTGAAGCGTATGCGAGAGGTATTCCCTTCGGTAATGGCGTGGGTAGATGGGTATAAGTTGGAGCATGGGGATAATATGTTTGCGGTGATGTTGCAGAGGGAGGAGAGCAAGATATTTGTTGATGGGTTGCTCCGCCGCATTAAGGTGCTGGGGTATTTGTGTTTCACGAAGCATGACAGCATTATTTACTGGGCGGGGGATGCTGGGGAGATAGAGCGGATCGCCGAAGGGTATTTTGCTGAGATAGGTTTTAAGTGTAAGTATAAAATTGAGGATTATTTGTAATTGTGAATTTACTTGTATATTTGCACTAGAATTTTTTAACTAAAACGAGATTTAATGAAACAGCCAGCTGTTATTTTCAAAACGGCCAATCCAAATGGAGGCCAGCATTATCCTGGGGTGTATTACTCTGAGGACAAGCGAATGTTTGTTTATTTATTGGGCAGGGGAACGGTAACGGAGACAAAGACCGAGACTACTGACCCCGGCATTTTGAACTCTTTGTTTCGTGCCACGTTAGACAGGAACCAGCCAATTTTAGCGGGTTCTCAGTTGCCTTATCAATTTGAGGATTTCAGTGAGGTATTGGAAAACAAGGAGGCGTTATCCTTTTTCAAGGCTTTAGCCCAAGACCCGTTGGTTCAGTGTGATGCTGACATATTGGTTGGAGGGTTGAAGAAGAAGTATTCTCCGAGGTTTATCTTAGAGATTCCCTCGCTGTATGTTAGCCGGAAGGCAACTGACACTAAGACTAAGGCCACGATATTAGCTTCCTTTGTTGTTTTGACTGAGGATGAAAAGCGCGAGGTATGTTGGTACTTTGAGGTTGACCCAAGGGAAATGAGTGATGATGATATGCTAGTTGAGATGGCCGGGGATGGTGGCAAGTTGTATGGTGAGGAGAATGCGAAGCGTTACATCAGCAAGTTTGTAGAGACAGCTTCTTTGGGTGATGCTTACACTGCGAGGGTTATTGCCATTAAGAAGGCGATGATTATGTCTCAGTCTGACCAGGAGCCATTGGATTATCGTGAGGGCAACTATTATCATGGGGAGACTTATGTAGGCAAGGATGTTGACACTATTTTGGCATTCTTTGATGAGAACAAGCGTTTGTTTGATTCATTGATTGGCGGGTTGGTGAGCAGCGCCGAAGAGAAAAAAACAAGAGGAAAGGCGAAGTAGGAGATAGGGCCTCGGCAATAGTGCCGGGGCCTTTTTTTAAACCCTAAAGGAAATGACACAGGATTTATTTATAGAGACAATTTTAGCTTTAAAGAAGCAAGTCCGGCACGACACCAAGTTTGCTAGGAAGATAAGCAAGTTGTTTACTGACTGCCAGATGATTGGTTACAACAATGATGTTTTAATTGAGCAGATGGTAAAGGTATTGGCTGAGCTTACTGGGGACAAGGGTGATTGGATTGGGTATTATGTTTGGGAGCTTAGCTTTGGTGATGATTGGCTGGAGGGTGCTGTAATGTTTGGGGGTAAGGACATAAAGCTCCAAACGCCCACAGACTTGTGGAATTTGTTGCAAATGGGAAAAGGGGTAAAGCCATGACCAATAAATCATTCATTAACTCTGTTTTGCACCTTTAATGACGCAAAAATGATGCAAAAATGAGCCAACTAATTCTAAAATTCAACCTTCCCGAAGAAGAAACTGAGGCCAACTTTGCCCTAAAAGGCGGGGAATACTTCTTGGTACTGCATGAATTTTACCAAAAGCTGAGGGATATTACCAAGTACGGGAATAACCCCTTCAACGGCAAAACAGCAAGCGAGCAAGAGATTCTACTTGCCGAGCAGATACGGGAGTATCTTTCTGAGCAAAACATTGATGAGTTGTTGCGATAGCCCAAAAACGCCGAAAAGATGAAGCACATAGAAACAAAATCTGAACTAGAAGAGTTCTTAACCAACCCCTCCGCCTTTTTAGTTATTGGAGCTACATGGTGTGGCCCATGCATGCTTATGGGTCCAGCCCTAGAAAAGTATTCTGAGGGGAGGAATGTAGCCAAGATAAACATTGACAAGTGCGACAGCGACCTCGCCGAAGAGATTAAGGGTAAGTATCGTGTAATGGGAGTACCAAAGTCTATGCAATTTGAGAATGGGGAGCTTGTAAAGGACACTGTTGGCAAGCTGAGTCTGCAAGATATGGAGAGTATGTTTGGGTAATTATCCAAATTCTTTTTTTGTATCTTTGTCTCTACTATGCCAACAACCGGATTAGAATTATCAAGGGAGTTAGACTTGCAGATTGACAAGGATTACTCCGGCTATTTAAGCCCTGCCAAGAAGAATAGGCTATTTTTAATGGCTTATATCAATTTGGCCGAAAAGAAATACAATGGTTTAGACCGGCAGCAAGTATATGATGAGCTTACTCACTTCTTAAAAGTTGACAAGGAGTATGAGATAAGGAATGGAAAGATATATACATCTCCGCTGCAAATTTCAGTTCTAACCTATGCGCCCGGCACATCTACCATTACGACAGTGTTGGATCATGGTTTGCTAGCTGGAGATGTTATTCAGATTAACAATGTTCAAGGTGTTCTTGGTATTTCGGGGAACTTCACTATTCAGCAGGTATTAACCCCCAAGCAGTTTACCGTTTCCCAGCAGACATTTTCTGGGGTGTATGTTCCCAATACTGGGAGTGTTACCTCGGACAAGATTATTTTTGATTACCACCACTTACTGACTGTTGAGTGTATTTATGTTCGGCAGTACATTAAGAACAACATTGTAGATGCCACCAATGCTACTCCGATAGTTATTAAGGTTGAGGGTAGGACAGATTTGCGGAGTGGGGAGAAGGTAACGATTACTGGTGTTACCGGCAACTTAACGGCGAATGGAATTTACTATTTAAAGAGGTTGTATGCTTATGAGGGGTACAGTAAGTATTCGTTGTATCAGGACAAGGATTTAACGATTCCTGTTGCTGGCTTCGGGCCGTACAATAGTGGTGGGGAGATTAAGAAGGAGTTTGACAACTATGCTGTTCAGCGTATTTCCGACCAGAAGATTAGTATTTTCAGTGATGCTACTGTTGAGTTCCCTAAGTTTCAAGTGAGTGAGGGGTATTTGGTTTTCGAGCCGGCGCCGAACAAGATAAGAATTGACTACATGACTGAGGGGCAGGTATCTCCCACACCAAGGATAGACGTGAATGATGATGCCACAGACTTAGAGTTGTACTACAACAAGAAGTTTTTGGTACGGCTAGTGAACGAAGCTGCCGACCTATTCAGTTTACAACAAAGGGATTTAAGCCAGTATCAGGCACAAACCCAAGAAACCATTGAGAATCCATGAAGCGTAGCGACATATTAGATAGATTGTCTGTGTATAAGGGTGGTGGGGTATCGACCGATGAGTCTGTCCCTTCCTACCAGTATTACCTTTCGCGATTACATTCTATGCGTGAATTTGCTTTGCGGGAGGAGTTTCGGCGTGATGGGGTTATCAACCCAGCGAATTACCAGAACCATTGGTTGGAGTATGATGAGGAGTTGAACCAAGATGATTGCCGGTTTTACCTTTTCCGCTGCCCAAGGATTTTGCAATTAACCAATAGGGATAGTGGCTTTGGGTATGTTGGGAGTGAAGATGGCATCAGCCAGTACAATTTATTTACAAGTCCAGAGCGTTTTGCTGTTGCCCAGGGGCATAGGTTTACGAAGTTGGGCAACAAGATTTCTGCTGCGTATGATTGGGAGGAGGAGATGATGAAGTTAAACCAACCGGTTAAGAGGGGTTTGGTTCGGGCGGTGTTTTTAAGGCCGGAAGATGTACCTACGTTCAATGTTGATATTGATGATTATCCTTTTAGTGCGAAGGGCTTGGAGATACTTGAAGAAGCGATTTCCAAGGGCACTATAAACTATATCCTTCGGGTTCCACAGGACAAGGTATCGAATAGTAATGCCGATGCGGATTTGTTAAAAACGCCGAATAGATGAGATACACAACGATACCCATATCCAACGCCATATCAAGGGCGAAGATGGAATTAAACTTGGAGCATACTCAGGAGTATGACCCTTACCTATTGATACTAGCCAACGATGCGTTAATGCACATAGGCAGTGTTGACCAGATAAGTGAGCATAGTGCTGTGTATGACATTGTGGACAACAAGGTAGCGTTACCTGCTGGCCTTGTTTCGCTTGTTGCGTTTATCTTTGTTGATGATGATGGTTGCCCTACAAGTTCTGGCTATGTTGATGAGACCAAGATATTAAGGGGTCCTGTTGGCGGTTTTTTTGACTTTGGGTATAGTATCCAGGCGAATGATGGTGGGCAGATTGTGTTTGATTGTTCTATTGATTTACCAACGGAGAAGGTAAGACTTTTCTGGGAGGGTAGGTTAGTGGATAAGTATGGTGTGAGTTTAATGCACGAGATGGAGGAGCGTGGTGTTTCGGCGTATATTTGTTACAAGTTTGCTCGGAGGTTTCCCACGCTGTATGATAGGGGAATGATTGGAGATTTCAAGAAGGAGTGGGAGAATCAGAAGAGATTTTTGAGGGCTGATGCTGTGGTGAATAGTTATCGTCAGAATAGGGGTAAGATACAGGATTTGTGGAATGCGTATGTTGTTTACAAGCCTTTTGGAAATAGTTAAGATATGGCGAATATATTACCTGTGCAGAATAACATTAAGGGCACGTTAGATTTAGATAGCGAGTTTGGGGAGGTGCGTTCCGGGAATTATGTAGGCGCCGAAAATGTACAATTCATTAGCAAGGAGGGTAACGAGAGTATTCCTAAGCAACCTTTTATAGGCAACAAGTTATTATTTGACAAGGGGAGTGTAGAGGTACAGAACAAGCGGTTTCGGCTTTTCTTTGATTTGGGCAATACGTTTAGCTTTCAGGTGTTCGGCACGAACAATGTAACTCAGCTTTCGTCTTTGTTCGTTGTTCCTTCCAACGCATCTTATGCGGCGTATAGGAGTGCTATTCAAGGCTTTTTAACGAGCGCTGGCCTTACTTCTACTATCACGATAGGTACAGACCACTTAAACATAGAGATAACCTCTGTGGCAACGTATGACTATCAGTTT